>Ga0222717_10002731_pt1 | contig 13496 bp, 8 predicted proteins | sample C33_18DmetaG_FD_165053 | JGI IMG/M metagenome (GOLD analysis project Ga0222717, IMG submission 165053) | Estuarine water microbial communities from San Francisco Bay, California, United States - C33_18D | ecosystem: Environmental > Aquatic > Marine > Unclassified | place: USA: California...
ATTATATGACCAAAAAGTATTAGACAGTATTAATGACATGGGATTTACAAAATTTTTGAATAAACCAAAAGTAGTTAATCAAACAAATTGTCCATTTTAAATCATAAACAAAATAACACTTTTATTTATGATTTCACTTAAAACATAAATTACTTAAACCTTATTTAGGTAAATATTATAGAATAATGACAATTATTAACGATTATCTCGATTACCAAGAAAAATTTGAAAAGAAGTATGGTGAAAAAACTATCGTTCTTATGGAAGTTGGTAGTTTCTTTGAAATTTACGGAGTTGTAAATGACGTAGAAAAGCGGGGTAAAATATATGAAGTTGCTGACTTAACGAATTTATCCATTTCAAAAAAATGCAGTAAAACGGAGCCCGTATCAATCAAGAATCCTCTTATGGCGGGGTTTCCTAATCATTCTGTCGAAAAATGGATTGATATTCTATTAAAACATGGTTATCATATTATAAAAATTGAGCAAGATAGTCATGGAACTAAAGGTCCTAATAGAGATATAACTGAAGTATTATCACCAGGTGTAGATTTAAATACTAATAATTTCTCTAATAACATGATGTCAATTTATTTTGAAGAATTTAAAGATAGTAAAACAAATAAGAATATTCTACAATTAGGATTATCTATTATAGATGTTACAACAGGAGAAAGTTGGGTATATGAAACCTATTCAAAGCCAGACGATTACAATTTTTCGTTAGATGAAGTATTTAGATTTATTCAATCTTTTAATCCATGTGAAATTCTTATTCATACTCTAAATACATCCCTAACTAAGGAAAAAATTACTTCTTATCTAGAAATATCAAATTATCAGATTCATTTTGATATGTATTCCCAAAATAATGAGTTGCTCAAAAATAAATCAAAAGAAACAATTTTAAAGAAATCATTTCCTGATACTGGAATGTTATCTGCTGTTGAATTTATTCATATGGATAGAATGAGTTTTGCTCTAAATTCTTTCATTTATTTAATTCAATTCACATACGAGCATAATGAAAATATCATTAATAAATTACTAAAACCAAAAGTATGTGAGCCTAAAAATTATTTGGTTTTAAGTCACGACTCCATTAATCAATTAAATATAGTTCCTGATAGAAATAGAGTCAGTAACAAAGGTAATCAATCACTATGGGATATACTAGATAAAACATGTTCTGTTATAGGTAAAAGATTTTTAAAAGATAATCTACTTAATCCTTTATTGGATGTCAATGAACTCCAATTAAGATATGATCTTGTAGAGCAATTGATGGAAGTAGATTTCATACCTATAAGAAAAGAATTGAAAAGTATAATTGATGTAGAGCGACTTCATCGTAAGATGGCGATGAAGATGATGAATCCATACAGTTTTGTTAGTCTTGATTTAAGTTATGTATACATTAATAATATTATAACCAAAATATCTAACTTAGATAATAAAAAACTTTTAGATATATTACCAAAAAAGGAGACTTTGTTAAAATTTAAAGAATTCATTAATAGCTATAATGAAAAATTATGTATGGATAAACTTAATGGGGTAAATTTAGGAAATATAAAAGAGAATATATTCAAAAAGGAGTTATATCCAGATATAGATAGTGTCCAACATAAATTAAATTGGTATAATTCTTATATGGATCAGATATGTCAGTTTTTATCAGATGAAATTGATAATAAAAAAAGTGTTGTAGAAATTAAATATAACGATAGAGATGGACACTATTTTTATACAACTAAATCCAGGTCACTGAATTTAAAAAAAAATATTAAAGGTAAAAAGTCTACAGTAATTAATGTATTAGGAGAAGATATAACCGTTGATTTAACAAAATTAGAATTTAAATCTAATAATTCTAGTGCTAAAGTTTTTACAGATGTTACTAGGAATTATTCTCAGATAATTAATGGACTTGAATCTCAAATGATGAAATTATGTCTTCAGCAATTTTCAATTCTGTTATCAGAATATTACAATGAGTATTCTGATACACTAATCAGTATTACCAAATTTATAGGCTTTATAGACTTTTTATGTAATATAACATACGTATCTAAAATGAATGGGTATTGTAAACCTGAAATAGATTCAAGAGATCACTCTTATATTAACGCAGAGGCATTGAGACATCCTATTATAGAGATAATTCACGATAAAGTAAAATATATACCCAATGATGTAAAACTAGGTATAGAAAATCAGAATGGTATTTTATTATATGGAGTGAATGCTGTAGGTAAATCAAGTCTAATGAAAAGTGTGGGAATAGCGATTATTATGGCACAAACAGGTTTCTATGTTCCATCAAGTAAATTTGTATATTCTCCTTTTAAGCATGTATTTACTAGAATTTCTAATAATGATAACATCTTCAAAGGTCAATCTACATTTGCTGTTGAAATGGCTGAATTACGCTCTATATTGAAGAGATCAAATGAATTTTCACTTGTATTAGGAGATGAACTCTGTTCTGGAACTGAAACAACTTCTGGACTATCAATTGTGACAGCTGGGGTTCTTAGATTATGTCAAAAATCATCTTCATTTATATTTGCTACACATCTTCATAAACTAAGTGAGATGGAAGAGATAAATGAATCGCCCACAGTTCATCATTATCACATGGAAACTCGATATGAACCTTCTACTCAGAAACTTATATATGATAGAAAATTAAAATTAGGAAGTGGTAATGCGATATATGGACTTGAAGTTGCCAAAGCAATGGATTTAGATGATGAATTTATTGCTACGGCTGATAAAATTCGAAAAAAAATAATGGGAATAAGCGAATATGTAGTTAATTCAAAGACCAACCCCTACAATTCGAAAATAATTATAGATTGTTGCACAATATGTAATAAAGAGACCGACGAGATTCACCACATTGAGGAGCAACATTTAGCTAATGACGAAGGCATGATTAATCACTATCATAAAAACAAACTTTTTAATCTTGTTCAGTTATGTCATGACTGTCATCAAAATGTTCATAATGGAAACTTAATTATTAATGGATATGATGAAACTTCAAATGGGATTGAGTTGAATTATCACTATACAGATGATATTAATAGTAATGATTCACGTAAAAAATTTAAATCAGACCAAATTGATATTATTAAAGACATATATCAGAAAAATAAGAATTATAAAAAGACTAAACTTGAACTTGAAGATAAAAGTATAGATATATCTATGTCAACAATGAAAAAAATAATCAAAGGAACCTATTAATTCTAACTTTTTGACTAATAGAATTACATAAATATATATCTTCTGATGGCATTTTATCAAAATTGTCAGTCGTATCCTTTAGTATATTAGGATTAAATAGTTTATCTTTTGAATTAATATAATAGTTTCTATTAACTTTTATAGTGATTTTATTAAACTTTGTTATCCCAGTCTTTTTATTGGGTATATTATCAATTTTTAATCTAGAAGGACTTGTTTGTTTTTTTGGAGATTTATAGTATTTCTTATGACGCTGCTTATCTAATCTATCTTTTAAATCTTTACGAAAATATTTATCTAACCTAGCTTGTTTAAGTATAGTTTTTTGTTCTGGTGAAGTTTTAGCTTTATTACTTGTTTCTGTGAAATTATTTAAAACTATGTTATTTGATGGTGATACAGTTTTCCCTAGTTCTATTTGAAACTTATTTTTACTACGTCTTCCTTTCCTAGAGTTTCTACTATATTTATTTGGTGAAATCTTACTGATAATGAGCTCAGGCATATTAAATAATAAAAATATAAAATATTTAGTTATTTTACATATATATCAGATACTAGGCAAAACAACTAAAATTCAATATTTTGAATATCTTGTGTTTTTTCTTTCATATACTCAAAGAACTTATCAAATTCGATTTTATTATCATCATCTGATACAGCATCCAGGAATTTATCTGCTTTATCCTTATCAGTCATATCATTGTAAAGTGTTATTTTAGATTGAATATTGGCTATATCCATAGTATATTTACTATTAAGATCACGTTTTTCTTTTTCAATAGATGACTCTAATTCTGAAATTAGATGTGTTTTTTTATTTTCTAATTCTAATAATTTTATCTTCAAACTTGATTCGTTAGTTATCAACGATTGTTTTAATATTCTAATTTTGTTTTTTACATGTAATTCCGAGATTTCTTTTAATTCTGAGGTTTCTACAACTCTATCACCATTATCGTCTAATTTATCAAATAATTTTAAAATAAGTTTGAATTTCTCTTCGTCATAATCTTTTGGACATACTAATTGTGTTGATGCTGCTGTTCCCATTAAATATTGCTTATTTATCATTACGATAACATAATTTAACATCAAATTTATGTTATTATAATCTTAATTTTCTTAAATATAGATACTAGACCTAATTAAATCCCACTCTTTTTTTTCAGCAAGATCAGTCTGAGTTTCTTTTAAATACATTTCTAGACCATTTTTAAGATCATCTATATTTATAATCTTTTTTTCCTCTTGCGTTGAAAATAACACTCTTTTCGCATGTGCTATTTTACACTTACTAAATAGGTTCTCTACATCTCTTCCAAAAAATTTAAAATAATCTTTATTTTCTTCAAAAAATTTATCTTTTATATCATCATCTATATATTTCCAACCATATTCTCCAATCTTCTTTTTGAAAATCATATTTAATTCATTTGGTTTGTATTCCTGAATTTCTAACCACATACCAAATCGGGATTTTAAACCTTGATTACCTTTAAAGAATCTCTCATTTAAATCTTTTTTATATCCTGCTACAATGAGTATAAAATCATCTTTATATTTATCTAAATATGGATTAATCACATCGATAATACTTTGAGAATAACTATCGAATTTACTATCACCTCCTAACGAATACGCTTCATCAAAAAATAGAACGCAGCCTTTTGATTCATCTAAAAGTTTTTGTGTTTTGATTTCTGTTTGACCAATATAACCCGCTTTCAAATCGGTTATCTTGGCTTCTTTAAAATCTCCTTTAGATAAGAATCCCATTTTAGTATAAACTTTCCCTAAGATTTTAGCAACATGAGTCTTTCCCATACCAGGTGCTCCACATAAAACAATATGATTAAAGTCTGTATTTTTATTATCGAGATTTTGTAGATGAAGAATTATCTTATTAAAAACAGAATTTTTAATATTTTCCATTCCTATCATATTATCAAGTTCTTCTAATGGTTCAACTAAATCAGCTAAAACTCTAATATTTAAGTTGAAACGTTTCTTTTTTATCTTATATATTTTTTCGTAATCTTTACCCAAATTTATTAAATCTCGTATCGTATCTATTTTTCTTTCTAATATTTCAAATTCAAATTCTTTTTCTTCTGTTGTCCACTCAAGAGGTAATACTTTATTTTTTTCTTCTATCTTATCAATACTTTTTTTAGTATCAGATAATACACTTGATAGTATATCGTTTATACCAAATATACTGTTCATGGAATTATCAAAACTATTAAATAATTTTGAATTAGTGTTAACTGAAGAGTCTTTTGTAATCTTTTTACCAGATATAGATAATCTAGGACGTTTTAATACTGGAGGGCTAAGTTTGTATGGTACGATTGATTTCGAATTATCTACACTATCCGTATTTACTATCTTTTCTATGGATTTTTCAAATGAGAATGGATCATTATTTTTTTCTAAATAATTATAGTGTAAAAAATAGTTATCATACCTATGACTGTATTTTTGACTATAAATATCATTACTATTAATACAGTATTTGAAACTTTCATTATAGTACTGATATCTGTAGTAATATTTACTAGAATGATTTATACCACTCATTATATAATAGAGTCATATAACTTTTTACTTAAGAATATTTAATTTATTAAAATTTGATGATAATAACTTAAGAATTATTTAATGTAATATAAATAATGTCAGATTTTGATTGGGATTCAGCTGCATGGAAAATCTTAAAACTTCTTATGTCCGAAAAGAAATTCTTAGTTCAACATCAAATTAGTTCTTTTAATTTGTTCTTGGATAAAGGTCTTAAAAATGTAATCGAGCAATTTAATCCTATATCACTTAATTATGATTATGTAATTAAACAAAAATTTTATAGATTCAAAGACGATTCTAAATTTTATTGCGACGATAATTGCTCTTGGACTGAATATCTTGAACTAACCGATTTATATAAAATGTTTAAGGACGATTATTCTATTGTAAATAATCAAATCACTACATTAGATTTATCTGAACATCTTAATGTAAGTAGTGATAAAGAAAGTTTACTACAAGCAGAATTTAAGGAATTTATCGAAACTCATCTGGAATTTAAGACTCTAGATGTTAATAAACATAGATATGACCTCGAGATTGAGGTATATTTTAATTCAATTACACCTCCAACAATTTATGAAAATAATGGTAGTCAAAAGAAAATGTATCCCAATGAAGCCAGACTCAGAAATTTTACATACGCGTCTAACTTATATATTGATGTTGCATATAAGACTTTAGAGAGAAAAGGTATGGGATTGAATGATGAACATGTGAGTGAAGTTAAAAATATTTACAAAGTTAATTGTGGTAAATTACCAATAATGCTAGGTTCAAGCGCATGTATTCTTTCAAGTAAATCATATAATAAGGCTATAAATTATGAGGAATGTGAATATGATGAAGGAGGCTATTTCATTATTAATGGAACAGAAAAAGTGTTAGTTTCTCAGGAAAGACAGGCTGAAAATAAAGCCTATTGTTTTAGAAATCCTAAATCCCAATCGAAATATTGTTATATATGTGAAACTAAATCCCTTCCCGATAAGAAGGTATTAACTCCTAAAAATATTCAGGTGAAGATTACAACAAAGGAAACTATTCATGGAAGAAATATTAAAGTATCAATTCCACATATCAAACAAGATGTGCCACTGTTTGTAGTTTTTAAAGCATTGGGTGTAGTTAGTGATTACGATATAGTATCGTATATTTTGTATTCTATTCCTAAAGAGAATTGGCGAGAATACACTCAGTTTTTGAGAACAGCTTTAGAAGAGGCATCGACCATCACAGATCAAGAAATGGCAAAAGAATATCTATGTAAGTATGTAAATATGATGGGATATGATAGAGATAAGTCAGAAAAGGAAAGACGGTTGACATATCTTAATGATATAATTATTAACGATCTATTGCCACATATTGGTAATGATTATAAAAAGAAGGCATATTATCTTGGATATATGGTTCATCAACTATTAGATGTTTTTCTAAAAAAGAAAACAGTAGATGACAGAGATTCATATGTGAATAAGCGTATTGATACTGCCGGAGTGTTAATGGCAAATTTATTTAGACAATACTTTACAAAGTTAGTAAAAGATATGAAGACTAATGTTAATAAGGAATATACCTGTGGTTCTTGGAAAGCAAATAAGGATTTTGCTAATATAATCAATAATACAAACATCTATAAGATTATAAAATACGCAACTATTTCTACTGGACTTAAGTTTGCGCTCGCTACAGGTAATTGGGGTATTAAGAATAATAAGAACAAACAAGGTATTGCTCAAGTATTAAGTAGACTTACTTATAATTCATCACTTTCGCATTTGAGAAGAATTAATACACCAATTGAAAAAACTTCTAAATTAGTTGCTCCTCGTAAATTACATGGAACCCAGATGATGTATATATGTAGTGCGGAAACTCCTGAAGGTGGTTCAGTTGGAGTTGTTAAAAATATGGCCCTATCTTGTCATATTACAAATTATTCAGATATTGCACCAATCGAAGATATTATTAAAAATCATTCCAGTATAGTTGATATATGTTCAGTATCACCATTAGATATCAAAAATCATTATAAAATTCTTATCAATGGAAATTGGTCATATGCTACAAATCAACCTAAAAAATTAGTGGATGAACTTAAGTCGCTAAGAAGACAAGGTATTATCCATATACATACTGCTATCGTATGGAAAAATCTAGATAAAAAAATAGAACTTTACACAGATGCTGGTAGATGCACAAGACCTCTATATATCGTAGAAGACAATAATTTCCTTATGACTAATAATATGATCTCTCAGTTAAATAGTAAAGATAATTTTTCAAAGTGGAATAACTTATTGGTAGGTTCTCTACATGATAAGAATGATATTAATTCAGGAGTAGTTGAATTTATTGACGTTCAAGAAGAAGATCAATGTATGATTGCTATTAATAATAAAAAAATTATTGAAAATCATGATGATAGCCGAAAAATTAGATACAAATACACCCATGCGGAGATTCATCCATCATTCCAGACTGGAGTGCTTGCGTCAATTATTCCATTTCCGGATCATAATCAGGCTCCTAGAAATACATATGAGAGTGCGATGGGTAAGCAAGCAATGGGTGTATATGCTACAAATTTTAGATATAGAATGGATACGTTGGCACATATTCTCAGATATCCACAAATTCCAATGGTTAACAGTAGAATTATGCAATATTTACCATCCAGTGAGTTACCGTCAGGCATGAATGCTATTGTAGCGATTGCGTCCTATTCTGGATATAATCAAGAGGATAGTATTATATTTAACCAAAGTGCTGTTGACAGAGGATTATTCATCTCAGATTACTATAGAACATTTAAAGATGAAGAAAAGAAACGACAGTCATCAAATGTAAAAATGCAAGAACGATTTGAAAAACCTAATCCAGATAAAACAATAGGAACTAAAGGTAATAACTATTCGAAATTAGAAGATAATGGTCTTCCTAAAGTGAATAGATTTATGGAAGAGAACGACGTTATAATTGGCAAAATTCATCCGATGCATTCTAAAAAGGACGATAAAGAATTATATAAATGTTGTTCTACAACAGTGAAGGCAAGTGAATCAGGTTTTGTAGATAAAGTAGTTCAATCTAGAAACGGCGATGGTTATAAATTTGTAAAGGTAAGAATAAGAACTGAAAGACGTCCTACTATTGGGGATAAACATGCCTCTAGACATGGTCAAAAGGGAACAATTGGAGCGGTTTATAGACAAGAAGACATGCCATTTACTAAAGATGGACTAAAACCTGACTTAATCATGAACCCTCATGCTGTTCCATCAAGAATGACAATTGCTCAATTAGCTGAATGTCTTATGGGTAAAGTTGGTGTAAATATTGGTTCTTTAGGCGATGCTACGGCATTTACCGATTATGATGAAAATAAAATGGGATCTCTATTAGAAGATTTAGGATTCGAAAGAAAATGTGATGAAATATTGTATAATGGACGAACTGGACAGCAGTTAACAGTTAAAATCTTTATTGGTCCAACATATTATCAGAGACTTAAACATATGGTTAGTGATAAAATACACTCACGCTCCACTGGACCAAATGTAATTCTTACTAGACAACCTGTAGAGGGTAGATCTCGAGATGGTGGATTACGATTTGGAGAGATGGAAAGAGATTGTATTCTTTCACACGGCGCTTCAATTTTCCTCAAAGAAACTCTACAAGATAGATCGGATAATTATCGATTATATATCTGTAATTCATGTGGACTAGTATGTCCGGTTAATCAGGATAAAAATATTGCGTATTGTAAGACGTGTAGACAAAATGTAGTGATTAAGAACTTTTCACTCAATTATTTTGAGACTCGTATTCCTTACGCGATGAAGTTATTCATGCAGGAACTTGAAACAATGTCTATAGCACCCAGATTAATCTCTTAATTTTAAAATACAATTTTTTTATATTAAAGAATTTCTAATATAAAAATATTATATAATATGGCAATATATGACTCTAATAAATATGAGAAAGAATCAAATATACTAAAAGCACATTTAGCCAAATTTGAAAAAAATCCTAAAGATGATTCTATAAGAATACAATTAGCAAGTTCTTATTACATGATAACAGATTATAATAAATCTTTATCCACAATAAGTGATATTAAATATCATACTTTATTTTCATTTACGTTGTTTTTAGAATTATTATTTAAATCTCATAGATACTATGATATCATAGACTTGTATAATACATCTTATAAATCAAACAATAGCTATAAAGGATACTTTTCAAATAATAAACCATTCGATTTTTATATCAAGGCATATTTTAAATGTTATGGTAGTGATTTTAATTCTAATCTAACTAATGTCATGAATTCAATTAAATTCACAAATTTTATGCAAATAAAACAAGTATTTGAGAATATATCATATGAATTTAACTATATACCAACTGATGAGAATCTATTTGGATGTCAGCAATTTTTAAGCATGAATTTAGATAAAAAAAGTGAGCTATATTCTATTAAAAATATAAATAACATAACATCTGCTATTAAAAATAATATGGTTGATTTCAATGTAGCACTTATCCAATATGGATATCCTAATGAACAGATATTAACACAGTCATTCTTTGATTACCGGAAATACTTTATTAATAATTTGGTAAAAATACCTTCAATAGATAACAAAATTATTAATTTTGCCGAAAATGTGAATCATTCGTTAATATATAGATTTGATAAACATTTAGAGGATAAAGAATATTTAGATAATATCAAAAAAATTTATCAACTTTCTAAAAAAATTAACCTACCTACTGGTAATACCAATATAGCTATTATTACTAAAACGTCTTCTCTTACAAATTACGATTATTGGAAATTCAGCACAATTAAATACTTATTTAAAGTAGATAATGATTTCGATACTTATCTTTTTACACAAAGTCATTTTAATATAATGGACAAACAAACATATATTGATTATAGTGGAATTCCATTCAAATATATAGTTCCCATTAATAGTAATCAATCAGAAATAAATCTATTATTTTTAAAATATAAAATAGGTAAAATAATACTTTTTGATCCTATTGAAAATAATTTTCAATATTATATAGCTAGCAATTATCATGATTCGTTTTGTTTTAAAGAGCATAAATTAGATGTATATCCTTGTAGCACTATAGATATTTTTAATGAAAACAGTAGTAATGTTATATTAGCTAATAGATATAAATTTGGAGATGATACCAAGAAGGAAATTGATATAAATCCAACTTCTAATTATTTACTTATTTTAGATGAAATACAAGCAATTGATACTATAAGTTTATATAAATTAAAGGATATACTAGCACGCGACGCTTCATTCCATATAATATTTTTAACTTCTACTAAAACTGATCTGATTCTCAATAGAATTAAAGATATCTTTACAATTTATTACCAAAGATTATTGATTCTTGCTAATGATAGTTATTTAATTAGTAAATACTTTTATTACTGCACATCAGTTATAGCAATTGATTCTTCCAATATTAAACCGCAAACATATCTAGAAGCTATATATTCTAATAAAATAATCTTAACAATAGGAGATATCGATAATTCGTTTTATAATCATTTATTGAGTATAAAATATAATGAAGAATTTTTTAAATCAGATAATATTCAAGAACTTATTAATAAGGCGATATCATTTAGTCTAATTAATAATAACCTTCATTCATTCGATGATGAAACTCTTACAAAAGTATTATGTAATCCTGGAAGTATAATTACTATATATAAATGTATAGGAATTGATATTTCTGTTAATAATGAAGAAGAAACTATAGTTAATACCTCGAATAATGATTAGTTTTCTTTTTACTTTTTACTGTTTGCCATCCTTCCTCATCTGAATTACTTGATTCTTTATGAGATTGGTATCTTTTATGGTAATTCGATTTATAAGAGTTTCTATTGTAGTTATTATACGGTTTTGTATAATTATTATGATATTTTTCACTACTCTCTTTAATTGATGTATTATCGACCGGTTGTATATTAACTGTGCTTGGTTGAGTTGCTTCTGCGTATGAGTGCTTTTCCTTTGAAGTCTTGAGTTCAATTATATATGAGTTCAGTTTGTCTATTATATCTACACTCGTTTTTGATGAACTACTACTAACAGTCTCTAATTTTGATTTTAGATCACATATATTATCAATTATGGTCTTATTCTCATCCTTATAATTATTTATAACTCTATATAAGTTTTCAATCTCAGTTCTATTTAATTTAATATTTTTATCATTAACGTTAACATCTGATATGATATTTTCTAGTTTACCTAATATTTCTATATCTACTGTTTCATTGTCTGAAGACTGTGTAGTATTTTGTAAACCTGTTTCAAGGGCCTTCTTTATAAAAATATCCTGTTTATCAACTTTCTCATTGAGAGCATTGAGTTTCAAATTTATTGACTCAGTATTTTTATTAATAGTTTTATTCAAAGATTCCATGGCTGTTTTTAATATAGTTATCTGTTCTAACATTAGTAGGTCAAGTGTCGGTTGTGCTAAAGACATTTATAATATTATATAAAATTGCTTTTAAATGATATTAAATTTAATACTTTATATTATTTATTTTGTTCAATTACTGTTTTATTTAAGTAATCTTCATATTGATCTCTAATAAGAATAAACGCTTTGTTTATTTCATCTTTTAGAGACATATTACCACCGGCAAACTCTTTTCTGATATTATACTGACTTCTTACCAATGAAAAGCTAACCTTTTTTATTTCGGAATCAATTTCTAAGGTTTCAAGTGCTTTATTAAACTTAGATTCTACATAAATACTATCAGTATCTATAGGATCATATTCTTTACCCGTTATACATCCATCAACACTTGAGATTATCTTCCCTAATATGAATTTTCCTTCATCGTTAAAAGTTTTAATAAGATATTGATAATTATCTTCCTTCAAATATATTCTCATCGAATCTTTTGGATAAAAGAACTTTTGAAAAATAAATGCTAAGCCATCATCTTTAAATGAAGCATAATCTGTTCTATCCTTAAAATGCTTTCTCTTTATTTCATCGCTAACTTTTTTTATCAATTTAGTGCTATAATCTCTAAATTTTATGTAGTCTTTATCATTAATTTTTTCAATTTTTTCATTTACTACCTTAATTTTAGCTGCATAGTCCTTTTCAGGCGAAGGCATTGATGTTCTATTGGCTTTCTTTTTTCTTCTTGGAATAGGCATTTAATATTAATTAATAAAAATTTTTTAAGTATTTATTAATTATATTTCAGTTATACTTACTATTTTTATATCTTCTATTGGTTTATCATTACCATCTGTTATCACTGTTTGTAATTCATTAATTATTTTACTCCCCTTTTTTATTTCCCCGAATACTACATGCTTATTGTCTAGGTGTGGAGTCGCAACAGTAGTTATAAAAAATTGAGACCCATTAGTATTTGGTCCTGAATTAGCCATTGATAATAAATATGGTTTATTATGTTTTGTAGTAAAGTTTTCATCTTCAAATCTTTCACCATATAAAGATATTCCACCTGTTCCATCACCATTTAAAATATCTCCACCTTGTATCATAAATTGATTAATTACTCTATGAAAATTACTATTATTATATGTTTTTCCGTTA
>Ga0222717_10002736_pt1 | contig 13476 bp, 19 predicted proteins | sample C33_18DmetaG_FD_165053 | JGI IMG/M metagenome (GOLD analysis project Ga0222717, IMG submission 165053) | Estuarine water microbial communities from San Francisco Bay, California, United States - C33_18D | ecosystem: Environmental > Aquatic > Marine > Unclassified | place: USA: California...
GTCATTATTAAACTCCTATAAGACTATTTATCTGATCTATAAAATGAGTTGTTTTTGTAATGAACTCTAATATTAAATATTATAGTAATGGAATTTTACAAAAACAAATTATGATAAACAACCATACAAAAAGTTGGCACACAGAGAAAGCAAACTACCGTGATGGGATACCGCCTATTCACGGTTTTTTTATGGCTACAAGGAGGCAATTATGTCTAGAAAGACAAGAAAGAAGAATTGTAACAAATACAGAAAACAAAAAGGAGGAGATTATTTGAGAGTAATACAGGGTGGCGCCATACAACGCCAAAGAAAAAAGGAAGTTAATATTGTACCTAGAAACTTCCACCAAGATGATTTACTTGGCTTAATAGAGGACAAAAATATCAATATAGTGTTTGCAGTTGGACCAGCAGGTACAGGTAAAACACTAATATCAACACTGGCAGGTATCCGTGCTTTAAAGCAAAATAATATAGACAAATTTGTGGTAACACGTCCAGCAGTTTCTGTTGATGAGCAACATGGCTTTTTGCCAGGCACATTACAGGAAAAAATGGCACCATGGACTAGGCCTATATTTGATGTGTTTGAAGAATACTACACGCCAGATCAAATAGAATTCATGATAAACGATAACAAAGTGGAGATTGCACCATTGGCATATATGAGAGGTAGAACATTTAAGAACTCCTATATTATTGCTGACGAAATGCAAAATGCTACGGACAATCAGATGAAGATGTTATTAACTAGATTAGGGGATAACAGTAAGATGATTGTGACTGGAGATTTAGATCAACACGATAGAAGTTACCAATCTAATGGATTGAAATGTTTTATGGAGAGGCTTATGACGTCAGGATCAGATTTAATAAAGGCAGTTAATTTTACCAACAAGGACATTGAGAGACATAAAGTAGTAACGGAAGTTTTACGTTTATACGGAAATTAAATACTCAGATTTTCTAGTAATATAGTTAGAAATATGTGACTCTACGGCTTCACTTTTCCTTGAGCCTATAGACCTTTCTGTGATCCATTCCCATGGGTCTACAGTACCTATACCTTTGGATTTATTAAAACTAGCGACTCTGTTTTTCATAGATGTAGCAGATTCGGAACTTGCAAGTTTATGTTTCCACAAGTAACCACCCACTACTTCTTTTGTGGTTTCTAAACCATATTTTTCTGGATCTTGAGCCATTAAACTGTTATTCATAATATTACCAGGTCTGTTTTCTAAAACTAAAATACTAGGCTGTATTGCTTCTAATAATTTTTCAGAAGTAAAAACTTTCATAACCTCCATAATATGCTCAAAAGGTTCTTCTGGTAGCCCTATAATATAGGCAGAACATTTGTGCCAATGTGGATAGTCTTTCTTTAACATTCTCAAAAACTCAAATGCTTTTTCTTTGTCAGTGCCTTTTCTAATTTTTTTATTTGCTACAGGGTGCAAACTTTCTATACCAAAAAAGTGGCCATGGAATCCTATTTTATCTAATTTCTCTACCTGATGTTGTTTGGTTAACATAACATCAAATCTACTATATCCAACTATTGTGGGAACGTAATCTAGTTTAGTTACTGCATTGTAAAGGTTATCTATTTTGTCGTCATCTTCGTTAAAGGTATCATCTACACAACTAAAGTGTGTTATTCCATATTCATCTTTGGCTTGTTTAAAAAATTCGTATAATGTTTCACAAGAACTGTCTTTTACTTTTTTTGCATTTCTAAATGCAAAACTACAAAACGTACAATTAAATTTACAACCCAATCTAGTTTCAAAATTCAAAATATCTTTTTCTGTAAGACAATAATCTTCGTATAATTTTGCAACTATAGGTTGCTCAATTATATCATTGTTTTTGAGCATTACTAAATCTAGACCTTTTACCTTAGTTATTTCTAAATTATAATCTCCATCTATCCAATGTTCGAATAAATGTAATGCTCTACCAGAAAATATCAAATCAGGTTTAAGGAAACCTGGCCTGAAATCATAATCATTACTAGGACCACCCAATATCAATTTGCAATCAAAATTTTGTTTTAAAATTTCTACGGTTTTTGCAAAAGGCTTATCTGGATTGAGAATATTATAATTGAACAAAGAACTACCTAATAAAAAAGGCTTTTTGACATTGTTTAAATTACACCATGTAATTAGTTTTTGTGCTAGAACTTCAGAGTCCCAAAAGTCTGTATAGTTTATTACTGTGCTAGGAATATTTCTTTTAAGAAAAGTTTCGTGTAAGGCAAAAGGGGCAAGTGGTCTTATGATACTGGACCAATGCTGATCATTTTTTTGATTGGTAACTTCTAATATTATAGCACCATCGAAGTCTGCATTCATTAGAAAATTTTTCTAATCATATAATCAAATGGCTCAACAGTTCTTATCTCAAAGTTTTTGCCATCTAATTCTTGACCTTTAACATGTGTAGGACTTCGTTTACTAATACTTTTAAGTTTAAACACTTTTTTAGTTCGAGGAAAAACTTTTCTGCCCTCTATGATTTCTTCTTTGTCTTTAAACCAGACAGTGAGTTCATACTCTTCGTATGCAATTTTTTTAAACCAGTTCACTATTTTATTCCACATAATAAACCTATTTATCAGTTATTTTTAAGATAATCTGTTTTTAATGATATGTAATTTTGTATATGCTTATTCATTAATGGGAGGATATCGTTTTTTATATTATCCTCTGCATACTCCGGATGTTTAACATCTCGATACTTGGGCTCATTAAGATCAACACCTACTGCTTTGGATACTAATATTTGCCAAGGATCTAATTTTTTAATACCTGCTCTAATGTTAAGTTTTTCTATTCTGTCTTGTAATATATTAGAACTTCTCCAATCGCTTTCAGTATGTGACCACTTAAACTCTTGAGTTTGTTTTCCATCAATATAAATTTTATCCTGAATTTCTATACCATATTTTGCTGGATCTTTTACTAAATCACTAGCAAAATTATGATCTAGATCTATTAAATCCATAGTATAAGTAAAAATATTGCGTATATATTTGTTTTTTGCATTTTCTTTAAATACTGACCAAGTATGATCCATAGGCTCTTTGGGCAAACCAATTATCATTGATGCAGTCAACTCCCAATGTGGGTAGTTTTTATTCAAGAATTTAAAATACTCTGTAATTTCTTCTCTGCCTATACTTTTTCTAATTAATTTGTTTGCACCTTTGTGCATAGATTCTATACCAAACCAGTGTGCATGGTAACCTATTTCGTCCATTTTTTCTACCATACCTTTATTTCTTAATAGCAAATCAAATCTGGAGAACCCTCCCAAGAACGGTTTGAAATCTAATTGTCTTGTTGCACCCAATAAAATGTCTAGTTTTTGATGATCCTCATTTGCTGTATCATCACACATATTAAAATACTTAATACCGTATTTTTTATTTGCATCATTTAAAAATTCGTATATGTCTTCAGATGTAGCATCAGATACTTGCTTGGCGTTTCTGTGTTCAAAATTACAAAATGTACAATTAAATTTACATCCAACCCTTACTTCAAAAGATAATACATCGGTTTCAGAAAGACAATAATCATCATATAGTTTTGGCACAATTGGATGTTCAACTACCTCAGATGTTTTTGGTCTTAGACGTTTAACGCCTTTCATTTCTAAACAATGATCATCTAAATTATGAATATCCCCATCTAACCAATGCTCTAAAAGATGTAATGTCCTACCACTAAACAAATAGTCTGGTAAAATACTATTCTCATAAGTTGTAAATCCATGATAAGGTCCGCCCATTAAAAATAAAAAGTCTGTGTGTTTTTTAATTTCTTTTAATAGTTTTTGATTTTTATGTTCAGGGTCAAACATAGATGCAGGTGATAATGAGCTTACTAATATAACAGGCTTAGATATATTTTTACGTTTACACCACTGCATTAACAAGTCAGCAAGTTCTCGGGTATCCCAATGAACAGCATAATTTATCACAGTACTCTGAATATTTCTTTTTACAAATACTTCATTCAAGGCGAATGGTGCGGGTGGTCTAATTAGATCAGGTTCGAATTCTCCCAAGCCCTCATCAAAGGCTGATGGAGTCCAATGGAGTATTATAGCACCGTCGATTTCTTTTATAGAGTAGGTCATACAGTACAGTATTTATACTCTATTATACCGAATTAAGTTGAAGCTCGATAAGTGTTGCCGCCAAATTTATTTCAGGATCAGCACACAGGCTACTCTTAGCCATGCCGTTCCTGATCAATACTATTGCTTGGTCTTGCTGTATTTCTGTGTTGCCCCACAGCTCTAAGTTTCTATACATAAACTTATAGATATCATCATACTCTTCTGGCCTTGCTTGGTTACAGATAAGTGTTCTAGCACCTTTGTAATCACCACCTTTAAACATTTCAATAGCACTTAACATCCAGTCGCTTTGTGACTCGTCACCTGCTTGTGGACGTTGTAACGCACCATCTATTACATTTTGTTGTATAAGGTTAATACTTTTACGCAAGTCTGGATAACTTGCCTGTACATAAGTGTCTAATGTATCTAAATCAATTTCTACATTCTCCTCAATACATATAGTCGCCAGCCTGGCTGTAAACTCCTGTATGTCTAACTTCTCAATATGAAAGCCTTGACATCTGCTATGTAGTGCAGGAATAATTCTTTGTGGATAGTTACAAGTTAAAATAAATCTACAACTAGTGTGATACATTTCCATAACTCCACGTAGAGCCGCCTGTCCATTTGGAGTAATATAATCTGCCTCATCTAGTAACACATACTTCATATCTCCAAAAGGCATTGTGCTACTAAAGTTTGTAATTTTATTTCTTATAGTCTCAACATTGTTTTCATTACTGGCATTTATTTCCAGTATGTCCATGTTGTCTATGTCAAGTTCTGCAAGTAAAACTTTTGCTAATGTAGTTTTTCCTGTACCAGGGGCACCACTGAATAGTAAGTGTGGTAGTGCCCCTTCTTCGACCCAGCCACTCACCTGCTGGCGTTGACCCTCATCTCGAAACACATAGGTACCTATGCTTGAGGGTCTATATTTCTCTGTCCAAAGTTCTTTCAATGTATTGTCCTATTTTTTTCGTCATCCACATCGATATATTTGATCTCAATCAAATCATCAATATCGCTATGTCTAATTTCATCTATTATAGCAGAAAATTCTTCTTTGTCAAGGTTTGTTTTTAGATGTTTTATTGCTACAGCAAACACCACACTTGCTATTGTAATTGGGTGATGCCCGGCTGATATTTGATCAATAAATATATCATCAACTAGATCTAAAATTACTTCCATTTCTGCATCTGTCATTCTTTCTCCGTTTGGTCTTTATCTGCATCTAGTTTTTCAAAATTTTCACTAAACCAAGCATTACTACAATAAGCATCACAAAATACATGTAAATTATCTGGTGTATGGTATTTTATACCGCCAACAAATAATGGCTTACTACATTCACTACAGGAAAGATTCATAAATTAATTATACAGGATTTTTATTAATTGTCAAGATGTTTAATAATATTTGTTTTAAATGGCATATCAGTCTTGTTTAGATAATCTTTTATAATACTCTTGTTTATATCATCTAAATTGGCAATGTCTAAATTATTAGGATATGTAACTAATGTAGGCCGCCAGTCATAATTATTATCTTTTATCCAGTCTACTAACTTAGGTAAGTCCATAATATTTTCTGTATGTAATGCAGAAGTTATTTGAAACTTATATTTGTAGTTCTCACATTGGCCAACAAAATGTTCTATATCAGACCAGTTACTACCTTCCCTTACCCTGTCATTTGTTGTACCCACTCCGTCAATACTAATATAAAAATGAACTGCTTTACATTTATCTAGTGATGCTTTAATTCGTTCTGTAATGGCAAAAGTGCCATTAGTATTATAAATTACAGTAAGCTCATCTATGTTTTTAAATTCTTCTAAAAATTTTAAATGTCTGTTAGTCATAAGTGGCTCGCCACCCAGGAATAGAACACTTGTAATCGTTTCTGGTATGTTAGTAAAGTCGTCTGTGTCTTTAATGACCTGCTTTGGTGGTAACTCAGGATGTAATTTTTTACCCCAAGCATTACTCCATTCTGGCGAGCACATCACACACAGCAAATTACAAATGTTATCAAATCCTACTTCTAAAAACTCTAAACTGATAGTTTTACAATCATATTTAGAATTAAATTCTAATCTAGTTGAGGGCGCCAAATACTCTTCTGATCTATATGGTTTGTTAGATCCTGACTCTGCTTCTTCATCATAACACTTTTGACAGCCTGCTATGTGTTCTCCTGCCTTAGCCTTCCGTCTAAGCTCGTCATAAACAGGAAGTGTTAATATCTTATCCACGTCCCCATCAAACTCAGCGACAGGATATTTAAACCTACAACAAGGAAAAACTCTGTTATCACTTCTTATGTTTGTGTGATGCCAAAAGGCACTACAAATAGTTTTATTACTCATCTCTTTGGCTCGTATTAATGTCCATTGCTTTCTTCAAAAGTTTCAGTTCGCTTTTCTTTAACTTGCTGTAATACAAAAATGCTTTTGTATCTTTTGGAAAACAATGGCCACCAAAGCCAAATTTACCGTCTGGGCCAGGTACTTGCATATGGCTATCGCCTATACGAGGATCTCTAGTCAGTATATCTATAAATTGACCCCAACTACTATGGGAACCACTTTCTTCATGTAACTTATATAATTCATTAAACCATATTACTTTGGTGGCTAACCAACTATTTATTGTGTATTTAATTAAACTTGCAGTAATTAAATCTACTTTAAATGTTGGTACTGTTCTTACATTACTATGACGTATGTAGGCTTTTTCAACAATTTCACAATCTCTCCATTTACCACCAAGTATTTGCATATTAGGATCTAAAAAATCTTGAAAACTATTTGCTTCTGTTAAAAACTCTGGGTTATAAACAATCTTTAATTTTTTAAATGACTTTTTAAAATTTGTTAAATGATCTGGAGTAATTGTACTTTTAATTACAACTATACCTTTATATGCTAAACTTTCTAATGTTGTTAAAACATTTCTAGCAATACTCACATCCACATCCATATGAGATTCTTGTTCTGGTGTTGGTACGCAAACAAATGTAAGTGGCGGATCATAATTAACAAGATCTTTAATTGTATTTTCGTTATATTTAGGATCTACTATAATCTGATCTACATCTCTATCAAAACCATTTGCTACTGCTGAGCCTACAAATCCTTTTCCAATAATACCTAGTTTCATCTTGATAGTTTACGTTCTGCTTTATCTAACATTTTCTCTTCAAGCCATTCTTCTTCACCTGCATACTTGGGTGCTTTTTCTAGTGCCTCTTTGGCTTGCCAGTATACTTGATAGATCTTTTGTTTACAACCCCATCCATTAAACCCGTCAATGTATGGGTCATGCATTACACTTTCCCATTGCCAAAGTTGTTCTGCTATTTTTTTATTACCTGTTTTTTCTATGTACGGCATCTGTTGTTCCTGCTTCTAAACCTACTCCACTCATTATAAAAATAAAGGATAATATTAACCACCAAGAATTTAAATCAGCAAATATAACGCCTGCTAATATTGTTATGCCTGTTAAACCTATTGTGGTTACGCCTGTGGCATCTTTTACTTCTGGTAGTTTCATTAGTCTCTTGTTTTTCTCCCGGCAAATTCTATACCGTTGGCGGCTTTTAAATTTAATTGATCTTCTGGTTTATCATCTGATGTTGCTAAACAGCCGGCAGGGTCTAATTTCCAAATCTTCTGGCCTTCTTCCAATCTATCGTCGGGTGCTGTGAAGCCTTCAGTCCAGCGGCCATACTCTACATATACCCATTGGCCTTCTTGTAGCCAATCTATATCAGGACCGACGTCGAACACCTGGAACCATCTTGGTACTGTGCCTTCTTCTTTTCCTATGGATGCTTTAACAATGATCCCGGCTTTTGTTTTTTTATCGCCAAAGTCGCCTTTGATTGCTAGTATGTTATCGCTATATGCCTTTATCCTCGCCATTTGGTGTTTCCTCTTCTGTGTAGTATGGTACCATTTCGATATCACCATTAGGGAGTTCTACTTCTTTAAAGCCTAGTGGCTCTTGTTCGTCAAAACTCTCACCTAGTGGTGCCTCTGGTTCTGGTATTGGTTCTGGAGTTGGTGCTGGTGCTTCTGGTTTAGGAGCAGTTCGCACATTTTCCTTTTGTGTCTTTGCTGTTTTTACTTCTGGCGTGGTAGCATCAGGCGTAAGTTTACCTGATAGTTCTGGACTAGTTCCTTTCAAACTTTGTTGAGCTGTACTGCTCTGAGGATTGTCTTTGTAATATGCTCGAACTCTTTGGTCGCGATATTCTATAATCTCACCGTTAGGTCCTAGTACGTTGCCCTCAGCATCAACGCCCATATTACCCATAGCAGTTGTTTCTTTTTGCTGAGCCATTATAGAGTCTAAATCTATTACTTGGCCTTTATTTGTTCGTCTTGTAACCATTATTTTAAAAATTCCTTTATGTCTAATCTATATTTATGGCTATCTACCTTGTGTACACCCAAAATATAGAGTAAATAACTGGCAACACTACTTCCTCTGCCTACTCCCCATACTAAATTATGTTTACGCATAGTGTCTACAATCCATATTAGTAACTGTAAAATCGGATATAAGTCACGTTCTTTATACATAGCAAGTTCCATTTCTACTCTGGCTTTGACAGACTTGTCTGAATCGCTACCTATTAGTTTGTTATGTATATACTTCTCAACATCTAGTTCTTTGTAATGCTGTGGTATATTAAAGTCTTGGCTAAAGTATGTCTTATCTGATAAGGGAATTAAGTCCAACTCTTCGCAAAACTTATTGTAATCTGTAATATCGCTAAACGGTATATTATCTAAACTGTTACCGCGATACAGTAATTCAATGCCTTGTTGCTCAGTTGCCAGATAATTTTTCATACTAACATTATATGATAAATGTATATGTTTGTCAAGTTATTTTGGATCTTTTGGCACTTCTTTTAATTTTTGCTTTTTGCTAAAATCTAATTCGATAAGTTGGCCTTTCTCTTTTGTGTCAGTATCGTTTACATCTAATGACATATCTGTGTAAACTAGACTTTCGATGTCTTTAATTGGTTGAACCATTTTTTGTGATATGTCATTTATGTCAGTATTTTTAAAATACTCCTCATGCTCTTCCTTTGAAGGGAAATAATTGTCGTATGTACTAAAATCTTTTCTGTACCACCAAGGTAGATCCCATACCGGATAATCACCTAACCAATCTTTTATAGACGGTAATCCATTATAGTCCATTTCATCTGTAAACATTTCATATTCTAATTCTTCATCCTGCTCTTTAATTGATACAAATTCTATTATACTAGTCTCATGAGCAATAGTATTCAGTTTAGCATGTATACAATTTAATAAAACAGATTCAGTAATAGAAGGTAAAAACATAAAATTATTTTCATAAGGTGCGAACATACTCTCAACACTTTTTTTAGACTCTAAATCATAAATTACAGAGTTGTGTATATGGTCCCATAAAAAAGAATTTATACACGAAAAACTTATATTTTGTCTTATATGTGCTTCTTCATAAGAGATGTCTGCTGTTTGTTGAGTTCTTAATGTGTATGTTAAATTATATAAAACTGGTTTAATATTTTTAGATACATCATCAACTACTAAGCCTTTAAATGGAATTGTTTTTTTAACTGTTAAGATATTCATTTCTTTGCTCCAAACACCGGTATGTCTCCTACGTCTGGTTTACCGCCAGAACTTTTTATAGGTCTGTCTACAGGTGTTATGAAAGTTGGTGTAGTCTTTCTGTTTCCTGTTATAGGCTTATCCATGCCTTCGTTTTGTGAAGGTTTATCTCCACTATAAAATCTTTTAAAGTATGTTATCAATTCCTGCTTACTATAGTCTGGTGTATCAACTTTTTCTTCTATCTCACCAATATTCATTACTTCAGGTTCGTCTTTGTCTTTACTTTGTCTTTGTGCAACTACCATACTAAGTTGTTGCTGAGCCATATCAATCATATTACCTAACTGTTGTTGAATTGCACTATCTCTTTGTATTGAATAAAACTTTTTATTAAGTAAAGTTATCTCAGTAAGAAGATCTGCTTCTTTCATGCCCTGTAATTTATCAAAGTAGTCGAAATGCTCTGTCATTTTATTCTATCGAAATGGTAATCTAATGTGGTTTCACTTATAGTCACTTTATGTTTTCTCTGTCTAATAATTATATCCATATAACTAGGAGTATTTAAAACCATTTTTTCTATTGTGTGACTTTCCTGGTTACCTTCTGCGGCACAATTATATCCTTTTACTCTGTGTGCGAAATTTCCTAAAGTTTGTAACATTGTTTCTTGTTTGTATTCTTTCATAGGAACACCTGCTAAACTAAGAGTTGCTATATTACCAAATATGTCAGGAGTATCTGCTATAAGAGTTGGTTGTTGTCTGCTATTAGTCTTATCAAGCATAATAGTAAAATTATTACTGCTTAAAAGTTTATTATATCTATCACCTGTAATTAATTTAAATCCAATAGTTTCAAATATTTCAAATGTTGGTAATGAATTATTATTTAACACTAAGCCAGTAAAGTTATTTGGTCCGTACACTAGTTTTCTTTTTTTATTAATTATATCATAAAAACTAGTAATGCTACTCTCTATACCAGATTCAGTATTTAAATATATTTCTAAACCATTTATATTTACAACATGCCATGTAGAAGTTTCATCATACTCTGCTCCACTTTTATTAATAACATCTTGGTGTGTAACTAAACCTAAGCCAGCAAATCCTGTAAACCCAGCATCTAGTTTTATCATTATGATACACTCATTTAGGTGCCAAAAATAAACATCATGGCTACTATGTTTTGTAACTTGTACAAAACCTAACTTGATAAGTTCTTTTTCTGTGGATTCTAAATTTGCTGTTTTATATACTAAAAAGTTTACAGTACTCATTGTTCCTAAAAGTTAATACTTTCACCGCAACCACATGTGCCATTAGACAGTGGTGACTTTACTGTGATAGTTTTTCCTTTTATTCCTTCATCTAATAAGTCTATTGTACTACCTTTCAACATAGGCATACTAACTGAATCTATTATTAAAACTTTGTAGTCATCTAGATCTGTTATAAAATTATTCTGACTTAGATATTCTGAGACAAACTTCCATGTAAATTCAAAGCCTGAGCAACCGCCTGGCATGAGACCTAATGATACACCTAGTGCATCATTATCGTATATTTGGTCTAATAGATGCTGTTTTGCGGTATCAGTTACCACAACTTGATCTGGATTATATGTTTGAATTGTTTCCATACTAATATTTATCAATAGAAATTTAGTATGAAAGTAAGTTTAGAACTAATCTCTGTTTCTTATAATTTCGTCCACTAATCCAAAGTCTAATGCTTCTTGAGATGTCATAAAGTTATCTCTATCCATAGCCGCCTCAAACTCTTCATAAGTTTTACCTTTAGTATTATGTAAAACGTATGCTTCTGTGAGTTCTTTTTTAATACGGATTATCTCATTAGCACGGATTTGAATATCACTTGCTTGGCCACTTGCACCACCTAATGGTTGGTGTATCATGTGTCTGGCACCAGGTAATATAAATCGTTTACCAGGAGCACCTGAATTAGCAAGGAAACTTCCCATACTAGCCGCTTGTCCCATTACAATGGTTGATACATCTGGTTTAATGTATTGCATTGTGTCATACATAGCCATGCCACTTGTAACTGTACCGCCTGGTGAGTTAATATAAAAGTTAATATCTGCGTCTGGATCTTCGGCTTCTAGGAATAGTAACTGAGCACAAATACTATTTGATACTGCGTCATTTACTTCTCCATTTAGGAATACAATACGTTCTTTTAATAAACGTGAATAGATATCATAACTGCGTTCGCCGTTAGATGTTTTTTCAATTACATAAGGTACAAAATTCATAATAATAGTTTGTTTAGTTAGTGCTATTACTTATTATATACTCTTTTTAAATTTTGTCAATAGTGGATTTAAATGCCGTCTCTGCCGGCTGTGATGGTTTGACCTAAGTTACGCCCAATTGAAGAACTATCTTCATCAGGAGATGCACCAGTTTGTTCTCTGATCTTTTTGCCTTTACCCATTATATTAAATCTAGGTTCACCACCGTGACTGTGTTGAACTCTTTTTGTACTTTCTAACATGGGTTCTGTGTGGCCTACATCAGTAGGGTGTTTAGTTACAGGACTAGCATGTACTGAAGTGTTAGCAATTATTTCAGTATTCTCTTTGGTAATATCTGATTTAAACAAGCCTAATTTAAAGAACATTACTGGGTCTTTGTTTTTAAATTTATCTTCCATGCCTAATAGTCTGGGCATAAGACTATATGTAACTGGAACATCTTCTTCCTCTATAACATCATAGTCTAATTCTACTTGTACAGGATATTTAAACTCTTCATTGTACATGTATGCATTATTAAATTTAATAACTTCCTCAGGCAAGTCTAAACCTAATTCGTCTTTAATAACTTGTAAAGCAATATCTCTTAATGCATCTTTGTTTAAATATATAAACTTGTTAAGTATATCTTTGTGGAAGTGACCTGGAGGTAGTTTGTCTGCAGGAACACCAAACAATGTTGGGAAGTCAAAATTGATTTCCATTTTATCTAGTTCAGCAACTGTGCCTGTGGTCATGTAATGCAACTCTACATCAGTCAAAAACTGAATAGCATCTTTAGACACAGGATGAACTTTCAATACTTCAAAGAACCTATCATAAAACTCTCTGTATCTGATACCGTGTTTGCCCCACATATATCTGGCAATCATTTGAGTAAGTCCATTAATGTGAAACTCTCTAAGTAAAATACTGTAAACCCAACACTCAACAGTTTGCTCTATGCTCATTGTTCTGGTTGCTCTGATAAGTTCTATCTTTTCTGGAGCACCTTGCCAGTCTCTTGGATTTTTATAATTAATATAGTCATATGCTTCAATAATATCTAAACCATATTTTTCTTTATACTCTGGTTGATTCATTTCGCTGTTACGAAGTATTTGTGTATTCCATACACTAAGAGCATAATGCTGGCCTAACTCTAACACCTGGCTCAAACCGTCTTTCCAGGAGTCTGGTGTCTCTTCAGGCATAGGTAAAATAAGTTCTGTATAACTGTATAGGTTTCGTTTGTTGGCTTCTTTTAATAGATGTCCTAATTTGTTCATGTGTAAGTTTTTACGTTTGATTGCTTCTAGTACACTTTCGTTCATACTCTGAACAGCAAATGTAATTCCTCTACTGTAAGGTCCTAGTATCTTAGCAATCTCTAAACAAATTTCTGTATTGTTTTTGTTATACTGAAAGTTTATAAAGTCA
>Ga0222717_10002738_pt1 | contig 13470 bp, 18 predicted proteins | sample C33_18DmetaG_FD_165053 | JGI IMG/M metagenome (GOLD analysis project Ga0222717, IMG submission 165053) | Estuarine water microbial communities from San Francisco Bay, California, United States - C33_18D | ecosystem: Environmental > Aquatic > Marine > Unclassified | place: USA: California...
TTGACTGTGACATCAGAGGTAAATGTTGCCCCTTGGTCTATTGATAAGTTAGCTATAGCTGCCATGTTTTATTTCTCTTCCGGTACTTCTTTTTTTACTAATTCTGCAATTTTTTTGTTATAATGTGCTGTCAACACTTCGATTTTTTCTAGCTCAAGATTATGTCTTACTTTAGAGGCCTGAATTTCTTGTCGTACTACCAAGTAGTTTTGTAACTCTGGACTCAACTTTGCAACTTCATAACTTTTACCGTCAATCATTACTGTATTCATAATTATCTCCTATTACTATTTATAATGAATTTTTAGACTAATTGTAAGTAGCTTTAATTTCAGACACTTTACTTTGAAATGACTCTTTGACAGTCCAAACAATATTATATTCTCTGTCTTCTTCACTTCCTGCACCGCCTACACCACCATCTTTTTTGATAGCAAAAGATTCACTATTTGAGTAAAATAGTTTAGATAAATGATATGATTTCATACTGTCATTAATTTTATGTATTGCAAAATTAACATCTACATTTTGAAATTGTGGGCTATCAAATATAATGTGTTTTTTCAATAAGTCTAAAGAAACACCCAACTTTTTACCTAGATGGTCTGTGTGTACCCATTGACATGAACTATAATAATAATCCATATCTTCTCTGTCTAAAATTTCAGGTAATGTTTGTACTTCTAAATTAGGATAAAACTCATATAAATTATCAGCAATTGTTCTAGGTCTGTGTGACTTAGCTGCATATGTAGCTACAACTTCATCTCCTTTTTTTAAATACAAAGCAAAAGCAGTAGCTCCTTTACCTAATTCTCCTAGGTATGATGGTGTGAAACTAGGATCCATAGGATAAGGATAATCAGATGACTCTGTTAAAATTGTTCCTAACTCTTCCCAATTTTCATGTAGTACAACATCATATCCAATTGATTCAAAATAATTCATTAAGTATAATGCTGTGCTAGGTATTTGTAAAAAACTGTGTTTATTATCAATCATGTCCTTATTTATCCTTTCCGAAATGGTATCTCGTTATCATTTTCATACACCAATACTTGACAACAATTAAATCTTGTGCTATTGCAAATCCAATATCTATCATTCGATACTGTTAAATTTTGGTCGTATTCTTTATTAAATTTATTTGTCCAGTAACTTAAAAATTTTCTATTTTTCTGTCTGCTTATAAAATAAAAATTGTAATCTAAGTTATTTTTTAAATATCGTAATTGGTCGTTCAATATAATATGGCCTATATTATAGCCTTTTGCTTTGTGGGTTCTTGTATTTGTGTCTCTATAATCTTCTTCAACAAAATATCTATTCATAAGTCTATACACACCTTTTGGCCATATATCTCTGTTTATAATACTAGATATTACTTTTACTTTATTATCTTCTAAACCTACAGTTAAAGCTGCCTGTTCTTCAAATTTAAAATCTACATAATTTTTCCATAAGTAATCTGTTTTTTTATCTACAATACTATTTAAGATATTGTTATATTCTTCTAAGTATTTAAAATTTTCGGGTTTATTAGTGTAACTGGTTAACATTTAAATATTCACTCTTCTCATTAACAACTTTTTCTCTAAAAGGCTTTTTAAAAAAACCTTGAAATATAATTTTGTATTGTGGTTCTCTATTCATATTTACAACAAAATGTTCTTTACCTGTATTTGTCCACATCAAACAACCATCTTTTGAAGGCATAACTTTTCCGTTAAATACAGAATGACAATATGGCACATCATTTAAACATAAGTTAAAAACATTACACATATCATAAGCAAAAAGTTTATCATCTTGTTTCAAAGGCCTTGCTTCATCTGGCACATCATTGTGTTGTGTAATAATACCACCAGGTTCTAATTGAGTTACAAAGATATATGCGACACCTATGTATGGAAATATTTTCTCTTCAAAAAATGATTTTAGTTTAGGACTAAACTGTGCCATTTCTGTCCATGTTCTAACATTATTTACATACTTTAATCTCTTCTTATACTCCCATTGATTTTCGTATAATGCGTCAAATGTCAATATCTGATTGTCACTAATACCTGTATCATTTAAAAACATGATACTCTTCCAACCCTTTGCTGGTATTTTTTGAGAACCTTTTTCTGTTCCAGGTAAATTAATATTAGATTGTTTGTTGTTATAACCTTTACCTTTGTCTTTATCACCACCATTAAAAGGTTTTGACCATAATCTATCAGGTATTAATTTTACATCATTTAATATATCTGATGTAGGCCATGACCAAAAATCAGATAAATCTATCCAATCATTTTTAGTTGCAATGTCGTAAAAATCTTTATTTAATTTTCTCATTTAACCATTCATTAATTAATGGCACTTTAACGCCGTCTTTCATACCAATCCATAAACTAGGTGTTTCTTCTACTCCTAATCTATCACAAATTCTTTTTGATATGTGGTTATATTTATCGTAAAAATAGTTAGGTGTAAAAGACATCAATTGATTTACAAGGTCAATGCCTGCTAAGTTTACATATGCTTTTTGTTTGTATATTTCTAAAGTCTCTACAGGTTTTTTTGAAAACAAAACACCTACTCTATGATATTGTAATGCAAACATTTTACTAAAACTAAATGTAACATATCCTACTTTACTTACATCATAAGTTTTTTTAATACCCGAACCACCTGCCCATGCACAATCAACAAAAGAGTTTTCTTCTAGTGTTTCGGCAGTTGTAGGATGTTCTTGACCAGAATTATAAAAAGGTAAACTTAACACCTTAATTCTATTTCTTAATACTAAACCATTTTCTCTAAAAACTTTTGCATGAGCCATGTATGCTGGATACTCATGTTTTTGAACCATTGGTCTTAAACTATGTTCAATCATAGTTGTGTGAATAGCCTCTGTTATGCCGTTTGTAACATAAACATGTTTAAAGTCTTTTAGACCTGTAAATTTCATATGACCTTTGTTAATCCAAGGTACAAAGTTTTCAATAAATCTTTCTTGTATTCCAAACCTATCTTCTAATATATTATTATGATTATAAATCTTATCGTAATAATGTGTGATAACTCTTTTAATTTCTGGTAGTTGTAATGGGTAAGCTGCTAAATACATTCTTTAATTGCCTCTTCAAAATTTTCATGTTCTTGAAAGATAAAAGGTAAACAAAATACGGCAGTTGAAACATTTTCAGAACCATCTTCTAAAATGTAACCTCTATCTCTCATCTTTTTAATAAATGTTAATGATTGTTTTGGCGTTTCAAAGTCTATCGCACCCATACAGCCATATTGTCTTGTGACACCTTTTATTTTTTTGTGTTCTAATAACCATTCACTTCTCTTATCAATTTCTTTTAATACTTCTAAGGCAGCTGCACAACCAACAGGATGACCAGAGTAAGTAAACCCATGATTGAACATTTTAACTGTCTTTTCTATTCTCTCATTTATCAAACATGCACCCATAGGAAAATATCCGTTTGTAATTGCTTTACCCAATATAATCATATCAGGTTGTATATTATACTTTTCAAAAGCAAACATGGTGCCTAGTTTACCAAAACCTGTTACAGTTTCATCTAATATAAGAATACCACCTTTATTTTGATATTCTTTTAAAATCTTCCAAGTATCTTCATGCCATTCATAAACACCTCCTGCACCTACGACTGGTTCAATAATTACAAAAGAATCTTTTATATCACATGCAATCTTTAATGTATCTAAGTCGTTAAATTTATAAACATCTAAAATATTTTTTATATTCCAAAACTGATTAATACTTTGGTCTGAAACATTTGCACTTAGAATTGTAGAACCATGATAACTATGTTTACCACAAATAGCAATGTTTCTACCTGTTAGTTTGATTGCCGTTTCTACGGCTGCACTACCACTATTTGTAAAATAAACTCTATTCATTTTTGTTCGTTTACAAATTTCTTCAGCATATCTTTCTGTAGTTGCACTATGATAACCAGAAAAATTACTTGCATATGGTAACTTGACCATTTGATTCATCATAGATTGTTTGATATTTTCATTTGAGTAACCTAAAGAAACATTCCACAGTCCAGACATGGTGTCTTTTAAAACTCTGCCGTCTTTTAGTAGTAACTCATCATGTTTTGCTGTGACAACTTGTTCAGCACCTACATGCATTTTACTAAAACTTAATATTTCTTTTGTCGCCACAATAATATCCATTCTTCATCATTTTTTAATTCTGTTGCCATTGCTTTATAACCTAATCTTTCGTTATATCTTAAATACTTTTTTTCGCACAATGACCAATTTTCTTTCCAATCTACTTCATACTGTAAGTATCTGGCTAATTTTAAACCTGCACCAGGTTTGTTTGACATTAAATAACCGTCATAAACTTCATCATCTATTTTATTGTACCAATAGATAGCTTCTAATTCTTTTCCGTAATAACCTAAAAACTTACCATCACCTTTGTAAAACTTTTTACAATGTGGCCAAAACTGCGATATTAATAAAATGTGTTTTTTCCACTCTTTAAAAGTTTTATGTGTCTCATGCACATTTTCTTGTTGAGATACAAAATTATCAACTTCTTGTTCAGTAATATATTTTATCATGTTAACATGTAATCACCAATAATATTATAAGATTCTTCATTGCAATCAACATTCAATACAATAAAGTAACTATCTTTAAATGCAAATAAACTGTGATATTTATTTGTGTTTAAAAAGTATGCTCTACCATGTTCAAAGTGTAGTTGTTTATCTTCATACATAAAATATAGATGTGGAGGATTACAATTCTTTAATGGCACAATAACTCTAAAAGAGTATTGTTTATCACCATAACCTGGTCTGTCTCTATGAGGAGGAAAATATCCACCTTCTGGTAAATGTATGATATGTGACCTAAGTAAATTACCTTTAAATGGTTCACATACTTTTCTTATTTGTTTACTTTGAAAATAAACATCTGTATGTCTTCTAAAACTATGTTCATCATAGTTAGTACCATGTTCTTTATTATATTCTTTGAATGAGTCTAAGTCAATACCACCCAACTTACCGTCCAGGCTTGTAATACTTAAACCATATCTATGTATGTGTGGTTTTCTTGGATTATACTTTTGATAAGAAAAGTCTTTGGTTTCATCAAATAACTTATTTACATCACAAGTCAATTTCAAGGGTATAAAATCACCATACGATAACAAACTACTATAACTCATAAAATCACCTTATTATTATTTATATAAATATTTATATGATTATGGAAGAACTATTTGAGGCACGATATCAAGTATACCGTTATACTGACAAAATACCTGATGAGACCTTAGTAAAAAATTTAATAGAAAAAACATATAGACTAACTGCGTCTAAACAAAACATTATGCCTTATAGGGTGCATGTTTTAGGTCCTAATTGTCGTGAAGAAAAAGAAAGTATATATTCACATGTTCAAAAAGTCACAGGTGGTGGACACAATCACAATATAAAAGCACCATATAATTTAATCTTTACGCCTAGATTGGTCACTAAGCCTTCCAAACATGTTCAACAATTAATTGATGAAGGACATGACCAGCCTTGTACTGACCCCTCAAAATATAAAAAAGATAAACACAATATATCTTTAGAAATAGGTATGTTTGCAAAAGTATTAACAGGTTTATGTTTAGAAAATAAATTAGGAGTTTCATATCAGTTATGTTTTAAAGATTGGAAATATGAAAATGAAGAAGTTTTGTTTAGTATGCAATTTGGTTATCCTCTTACACCAAGAGTAGAAAAAGGAGATTATAAACCTCATATAGATGATGTTATAAAATTTAAATGATTAATATAGTATGTACAAGTAAACCAGGTGATGGTCTCTTGTGTTATAGTTATGAACATTGTTGTTACCTAAATTCTATAGGTATCGAGAGTCAAGTTATAATTATAACACATCATAGATTCACAAAAGAAGATTATCTAAATTCTATTAAAGAAAAATATATTAGTTGTGAGAATATAATCTTTGATGATTATATGCCGGCACCTAATGATATATCATTTATCTTAGGTAGAAGTCAACTAACATTACCTTACAAAGATAAAAAAGATTATACTCACGACCAATTATTAACCATGCATTTATTATTTGGTGGCACTCTTATATCTGTTTATGCTGAAAATCAACATGAACTTTGGCAACCAGCTTTAGAATATTTTAAAAATAAAAAGGTTTATAACTTATGTGATTATGATGTTTATCCAGTTGGTGAAGGCAAATACTTTCAGAAAATGATAAACTTCAGTATCTATAAACCTGTACAAGAAGATGTACAATTTGATTATCTATTTTTAGGTACAAATGATGTATATTATAAAGAGATTGATAAGCAAATTAAAGAATGTCCTAACTGTTTTAAATCTCACGGAATATTAACTTATAACGAAAAATATATTAACAATAATTACAATAATATATTTGCGCCTGTACACAATCTTTTAGGGTTATTTAAATATTATGTTTACACAAAAAACTATTATGACCCAGCACCAAGATTAATACAAGAATGTAAATGGTTAGGTAAAAAAGTAATATATTTGCGAGATAAAAATATTAAAGATGGTGGTCCTGTTTATATGGAGAGACCTGTGCCAACAAAACAGATGTATTCGGACAACCTAAATATATTAGTTGAATTAATAAAGAGTATATGATGAGAAATCTAAAATTTTTTAATAGAAAAAGTAAAGGTCTAAACATAGACATTACACACAGGTGTGCTTTAGAATGCCCTAGGTGTCAGCGACAAACTGCATTTAGAGACAAAGGTCAAAAAGTTTATGGTGAAGATGTATCTTTAGATGATATTAAAAAACTAGCAAAACATTACAAGTATTTTGATTTTTGCGGACAACTTTCGGATCCTGTACATCATAAAAATTTCATAGACATTTTAAAACATTTAAAATCTGTAAATGTAGGTGTAAGTGTACACAACGCTTCATCTCAAAAATCATTAGCATGGTATATAAAAGCATGGCAAGCATATCCTGAAGCTAAATGGATATTTGGTATTGATGGACTACCAAATGAAAGTCATTTATACAGAGTTAATCAAGATGGTGAAAAGTTATTTAATGTAATGTTAGAATCTAAAAAATATCTAAAACAATCACCAATATGGCAATATATCATATTTAAATATAATCAAGAACATTTAGAACAGGCAAAACAGATGGCTGAAGACAATGATTTAATTTTTATTATATTACAGTCCTCAAGATGGTTAAGCCATGACGACCCGTTTATGCCTACAAATGAATATAAGTTGAGTTGGAAAAATGGCTAAATTTAAACCAAAATGCCTTAAAGGTGAAATACAAACTGCATTTACAAATAGAGGTCATTTAATACCTTGTTGTTATTGTGATGAACAATGGGCACTAAAAACACCACAATTAAAAAGATTAACAGATGTAAGTAAAGTAAGTGAAGTAGAAGATATAGAAGAGATATTACTTTCAGAACCATGGATGAAATTTGAAGAAGATTTAAGAACTGAAAATTGGCCTGAAATACCTAAAATATGTATTCATCATTGTACAGATAGAGGAGATGATAATATAAAAACAGAAACTTATTTGTATAAGGGTAAAAAGGTTGGTGAAAATAAAGTATGAAGAAAATATTATTAGTAAGTGGTTGTAGTTATACTGACCCAAATTATTATTCTATTATGCATCCAGATATGAACTGCAATTGGCCTATGTGGCCAGAATTATTAGCAGAAAAATTAAATATGCAATGTGTAAACTTAGCAATGTCTGGTGCTGGTAATGAGTATATTTACTCTACACTTTTAGATTACATAACAACAAATGATACTAATAATATAGGTTTAGTTATAGCTGCATGGACACAAAATCAAAGAAAAGATTACCAAAAAGAAAATAAACTTTGGACTAATTTAAGAATTGACCTTCATGGACATGTTTACGGATGGATGTATAAATCATTGAGATATTATTTAAGTTTTAAAATATTATGTGAACATTATAATTTGCCATATAAACATTTTCAAATGTTACACCCATATAAAGATGTTTTAGACGGATTAAAACCAGGTGAACAAGATATAAGAAACAAAGTCTTTGACAAAAACTTTATACATGAATTTGACGGTGATGTTATAGAGGCAAAAAAAGAGTTGGCTAAAATAATTTATGAATATGATAAACTATTACAAAAAAACTTCTGGCAATGGCCATGCATAAGTGAATTGGGTGGTAGATATATGAATGATGATTTAAAAGATTACAAAATATCAGAATTAGATAAACACCCTAATAGTGAGGGACAAAAATTAATTATGGAGAAACTATATGACTGGCTGGGATAAAGAATATCTAATTAATAAACAAGATTACTTAGAACTCTTTGATAAGAGTATGCAAAAAGAACAAGAATCTAATGTAGAGTTTCTTGAAAAAAATTTATCAGAAAGATTAGGTAGAAATGTGGTGGTTTGTGCTAATGGTACAGACGCATTACACTTTGCCTTATTAAGTAAGAATATTGGTCCAGGTGATGAGGTACTTGTTACTAACTTCTCATGGATATCTACTGCAAGTGTTATATCAATGGTAGGTGCAACACCTGTATTTTGTGATATTGATATTGACACATATCATATGTCTTTTGAAAGTATAAAAAAGATGTATTCTGATAAAGTAAAAGCAATCATCTATCCACATCTATTCGGTAACATGTCTGATACTAGCATGATTAAGGAGTTTTGTCAAGATAAAAATATTGTCTTCATTGAGGACGCTTGCCAATCTATCGGTTCTAGTTATAATGGAGTTGTAGCCGGTTCAATAGGTGATATTAGTACCCTAAGTTTTAATGCTAATAAAGTTGTAGCAGGAATATCAGGTGGTGGAGCAATCGTTACAGACGGCGATACTGAAATATTTAAAAAATTAAGAAGGCATGGCAATAACGAAATGTTAGGTTATAATTCTAAAATGTTATTGTTTAATGCTGAAGTTATTAATTATAGACTAAACAAGTTAGATGAGTATATTGAAAAACGACAAAAAATCGCCAAACAATATGATGAAGGCTTAAAAGATTATGTAAAAATACAACATATACCAGATAATTTAAATCATAACTATCACAAATATGTTATTAGATTACAAAATAAAAACATAAGAGATAAACTAAAAGAAAAGTTAGGCGCAAAAGTACATTACGAAAACCCTATCTCTGAAAACAAAATGTATAATAACATTGAACACCGAAAAGATATTACTTACACAAGTAAAATAGTAAGTGATACTATACTGTCGTTACCTATACACCCTTATATGGACATGAGTGAAGTAAACAAAATTATCGTTACTATACAAATTATGTTAGACCTAGAAAATGATAAGTTGGTTACTAACATGAAAAAGGTAATTGGTGATGATATATTTGACAAAAGTTTAGTTAATGAAACTACTGAAGATATTTACGATTATATTGTAGAAAAAACATATCAATGGCCAGAGTATATTGAAGAAGTTGAATTTAAAGATAAAAGAAAACTGAAGATAGCATTTAATAAATTTTATGAAAACATTACAACAAATACAAAATGATTATCTAGCCATAGATTTTTTCTTATCTATGTCTTGTAATAAAAACTGCCATTATTGTACAAGTTACACTTTAGAAATGCGTAACTTAACAGTAGATATGGATTTTTTAAAAGAGACATTAGGTTATTTAAAGAATTACAAAGTAAGAGTAAACTTATTAGGCGGTGAACCAGGTCTTATAAAAAATTTAGATGATGTAATATCAGAAATTAAAAAAAATCCTAATCATGTATGTTCAGTATTGTCTAATTCTTTTGTTCGTAAAAGATATCCTCACATATTAGAAGATAAAGATATATTATATGTAGAACACAATATACTTGATTGGTATGAGGATAAAGTTAAGAAATTAGGCAACTTTGACTTTGTACCTGAGAATGATTTTAATAACTATAATGTAGTTGTAAGAACACCTAACTTTTACAAATACAAAGACAAATATCCAGAGGTGATGAAAAAGTTAGACCATAAAAATACAATGTGGAAAGCATTTAACGGCAGGTCACCAGAATTTACTGATATAGTACAAGCACCAGAAATAGATAGGAAAATGTGTGCAGCTTTCCCTATGGTGCCTGTTATTGACTTTGAAAAAAGACACATTGTACATTGTAGCAAGAAGTTTGCCAATAATACAGAATTATCTAAAACCTTTGACCTAACGCAGGAGAACATAGATAAAATGATGAACTTTAGATTGTTCAAATATGAGAACTATTGCAAAACCTGTACTGAATGGGTGCAACCTAAGGGTCATTTTCCAATGAGAAAGTATGCGAGATTATTAAATGAGTAATATATTTGGAGTAGCCTTAAATCTACACGACCATAACACATATGATGGTGTTTTTCATAATCAGTTAGAAAGACACACCAGATTTAAACACAATCTACCATATCATACAGAGGCTTATGCTCATCAATCAGATATTCTAAATCCAGCAGACTACAGATTAAATGATGAGTTTGTAAAAGAATATTTTAAACAAAAAGACGGCACATTGTTCGCATTTACATATACTTATGGCGGTATACGAAAGGCAAAAGACGAACTTTTTAACACTATGTTAAAAGGGCATGATGATATTCTTAACTTTGAACCAAAGAAGTTGTGGGATTATTACTTAAAAGATAATATCTATTACATTGACCATCATCAATCACATGCTACATATGCTTTTATTAATTCTGATTTTAGAGAATCAGATATTTTAGCTATTGATGGTATAGGGTCAAAATACAGATGTTTATTTTTTGATAAAGACCATAATATTATTGACTTGTCAGATAAACTGCCAATAGGTTGGCTATGGAATCATATGTCTAATCTTACAGGTTTTGGAACACTTGGTGCAAGTAAACTTATGGGTAAAGTAGGTTATGGTAAACATAGTGATTACTATTATAACTTGTTTCAAATTATATTTGACGGACCAATTACAGAAAAGAAACAAGAAAAATTTAAGTTAATTGATTTAAATAATATAAATGATTTAGCATTTACACTACAAGAATTTACAATAGATAAAATTAAAGAAGTTGTTTATCCTTTGAAGAGTTGTGATAACTTATGTATTGCTGGTGGCGTTGCATACAATGGTTATATGAATGAAGAGTTTATCAAACATTACAAAAATGTTTTTATTCCACCTGCTGTGGGTGATGAAGGCCAAGCTATTGGTGTATATCAGCATGCCGATTATACTCAAAATTGGAATGAACATAAGTCAGAAACATTTGCCGGCAGAGAATATGATTTTGAAGGTGATGAAAAGGTAAACTATACTGAAATAGCTCAAGCAATTGCTGATGGAGCAATTGTAGGTTGGTTTCAAGGCAAATCAGAAAGTGGTAATCGTGCATTAGGAAATAGAAGTATATTAGCCGACCCTCGTAATCCTAATATCAAAGATATTATTAATAGTACGATTAAAATGAGAGAAGACTTTAGACCATTTGCACCAGCAGTATTAGAAGAACATTATAAAGAATATTTTGATACAAGGTTGCCAAGTCCTTATATGTCTCGTATATGCGCCGTTAAGACAGATAAAGTACCAGGTATAACTCATGTTGACAATACTGCAAGAATACAAACGGTCAATAAACAATTTAATGAAAAGTTTTATAATATAATTAATGAGTTTTATAAAATAACTGGAGTACCAATGTTACTTAATACAAGTTTCAACTGTCAAGAACCTATTGTAGAAACACCTGAACAAGCTATTAGAACATTTAATAGAACAAAATTAAGTTTATTGGTTATCAATGATTGGGTTTTAAGAAAATGATTGATGTAAAACAATTACAAACTATAATTGAAAACTTAATAACTTCTTCAATGAGAGAAGTTAGAGATGATAGAGATTTATTAGATTCATTTAGTCCTAATCAATTTTTATCTAAAATGAACTTAATTAATCATATTAATGATTTGAATATCTTAGATAAAGATTCAGAAATTGTTATATTTGGCAGTTGGTATGGCAGTATATTAATACCTGCATTTTATAAAGAAGTTAAAAAAATTACATGTATTGACCAGGATCCTAAAGTTATTAGCAGAGCAAAGCATAATCTATTTAAAGATTTGAATGTTGACTTTATTACAGGTGATGTATTTCAATTTAGAGACCAATATAAAACTACTGACTTGTTTATCAATACAAGTTGTGAACACATGAAACCTATGAGAGAATGGGGACCAGCACCAGAATATAAAAATCCGTGGTGGGATAGAGTGTCGCCAGCTTACTTTGCGTTTCAATCTAACGCAATGTTTGATATACCTACACATACAAACTGTGTTAATAATATAGAAGAATTTAAGAAACAGTTACCAGATAGAGCAGAGGTATTAATAGAAGATGAAATACCAGATGAAAGAGGCACTAGATTTACATTGATAGGTAAGATATGAAAAGAGTAATTTATAGTCTGTATGTTGACATACCAGCTGAAGAACACTATGGTGACTCTAAAATAAAGTGTGACACAACTGAAAAAGCAAATGTAACAGTAAATGCATTTAAAAAACATTATGGTAATTTAAAATACTCTAAAGAAAAATACGCAAAAAATATTGGCGCTGACTTTTTAATGTTTGAGTATGATGAACAATACAAAACATTTGAAAAAAACTTTAAAAAAGACTTTCCTGAATTTACAGGATATGAAGTAATAAACTTCTATAAGTTACATCTATTAAATGAACTATCAAAAAAGTATGATGAAATATTATACCTAGATTTTGACGCTGTACCTTTAACAAGTGAATCATTCTTTGACGCATGGGACTTAACTAAGGGTATATGTGTTTATAATAATAATCATCATGTAATAAAAGATTATAACACATTACAAGGTATAAGAAGTCCTACTGCAAAATACTTTAATTGTCATGCCATGCTTATGAATTATGGGTTAAATCCTAGCAATAATGTTATTAATACTGGTATTATAGGTGCGATAAAAAAAGATATACAAAAACTAAATTACTTTGGTAAATTTAGAGATGTGATTGATATGATGACCAGGTTAAGAGAAGATAGAGGTGGTTTATATCCAGATAATATTGTTGATATGTTTAGATACGATAATGAAACAATCTTTTCTTTCAAGACAAAAGTAAATCAGGTAAACACACAATGGCTAGATGACAAATGGCATTATTTTTTAGATACTCAAAAATTTATACCTGAAAAAATAAAAATTGTACATGCTATAAGTAAAGACTTTGATTTAGTTTGGAGAAGATATGAGCCTTAAAATATGCACGGTGTATTTTGAAGGCATTTATACACCTGATTACATATCAAGACTTTATGAT
>Ga0222717_10002742_pt1 | contig 13455 bp, 12 predicted proteins | sample C33_18DmetaG_FD_165053 | JGI IMG/M metagenome (GOLD analysis project Ga0222717, IMG submission 165053) | Estuarine water microbial communities from San Francisco Bay, California, United States - C33_18D | ecosystem: Environmental > Aquatic > Marine > Unclassified | place: USA: California...
ATTCTCATCAAATATTTTTTTGAATAAGCTACCTAAAATCATAGCATCTACAATATTTGTAACCTGAAACTCATCAAGATAAATTAATTTAGATTTATTTTTTAGTTTTTGAACAAATTTATCTATAATATTTTCTTGTGTATTTTCTTTGTTTTTAAATACAAAGTCGTGAAAACTAATCATAAACTCATTAAAGTGAAATCTTTGTTTAGTTTTATCAAAATTATTATAAAAAAAATTTAGTATCATGGTTTTACCTACACCCACATCCCCTTGTAAATAAAACCCTGTTTTATAATTTTGTTTAGTAAATATTTTTTTTAAAAGTGATTTATTAAAGTTTTGAGTATAGAATAAACTCAATTCTTCTATTAAGCCTAATTGACTGGGATTAATTTCTAAATTATTAATTTTACAATAACTAAGAAATAATTTATTTAAATTCATTTTTTCGTTTTAAAATCTATACCATATTCAGATCTAGGGCCTTTTCTTAATCCAAAGGGCCCAGATATAAACAAAGTAAGCGGTCTTGTTCCTGGTTTAAGATCAACTCTGTGTAAATTATTAGCTGACCTGAAACCTATATATCCAGGGGCCCTCCAAAATCTTCCAGTATTTAGTGTTTCCCAGTAACCCCCTCTTAATATCACTGTTATGTAAGGAAATGTATGATTGTGAACTCCTTCTCCATGATCGTCAGCTAACATTTCGTGCAATAAAATATTAAATGGAAACCATTTTGGCCTATGTCTTAATAAGACATAATATCTATTCATCCAGGGTTTAGCTTCATTAAATTTTGGATGGGAGGGTCCTCGATCTAAAACAATTTTTTTTCTTCCTAGCTTATCAAGTAACTTAAGAAACATTACTAATTTAATTTAATAATAGAATTATCAGTAATTAGATATAAATTTTTATTAAATATAGCTGGCCTAGAAATTTTTTTATTGTCAATTTTTAGGATAGTCCTGGTTTTGCCGGTAGCAATATCAATAACTAGAAAACGTCCAATATTAGTTGATAGGTAAATATTTTTGTTCCCAACAATAAAGCCAGCTGGTCTTATCTTAAGTCTATTTTTAGCTTTAAACTTATTAAGTAAATAATTTGATCTTATAATGTTTCCAGTATTTTTTTCCATAATAATTAGATAACCTTCCATTGATATAGTGAATATTAAGTCATTAATTATTACTGGTCTTAAGTTGGAGTTTATCTCTTGTTTCCAGTTTAAGTTACCAGTTTGTATATCTAGTGAAAAAAATTGATTTTGGTTATTAGAAAAAAACAATGCCTCTTTGTCAGCTACAACATCAGATGTCTTTAAAAAAAACCCCGTATCAAAGGCTAAACTACTTTGTGTAGGGGTTTGCCATAACAAATTACCGTTATTAATATCGACAGCACTTATATCGCCCAAAGAATTATTAAAGTAAATTTTTTCATTTAAAATTACTAATGAAAGTTTTTTTTGAGACCTTATAAGTGAACCTTGCGTTTTTCGAGCCCAAATTTCTTTTCCATCGTTTATTGAATAAGCTCTTAAAGTATTTTCGAAATCTATTACATAAATTCTATCTTTATAAATCTTTACTTGTGAATTAAATGGCGCATTATTATTTTTAGACCATAATAATTTTCCTGTATTAATATTGATAGCATATAATTTTGCTATATTATCAGCAATTATTAAAATTTTATCATTGTAACCAAAAAATAAAAATGGGTTTTGTTTTTTTTCATATTTTGAATAAAAGTTTTTTTTCCATATTAAATTTGATTTATTGTCAAAATTTAAAATAGACCCTTCGTTATCAAAAAAAATAATATTATTTTGATTAAATGTGATTTCTGGTTCGTATTGATAAAAATCTTTTATCTTTTTAAATTTATATCTAGATAAACTCTCAAGTTTACCGTTGTAGTTAATTTTGCCACTATTATTGCTAAGACTTTTAAAAAAACTATTACTTACAGCTCTTGAATCGAGCTCTATTTTTAAATTAGGATTAAATTCAAAATTTAATTTTTCTTCTTCTTTGAAGATTTCTGTTATGTTTTTATTTTTTTCTTCTTCAATATTTTCTTTATTCCAAAACTTTGAGCTTTTGTGAAATGAACAATTTGTAATAAAAATAAAAATTAATAATAATTTAAAAATTTTACTCACCTATATCTCTGTTAAGTCTTTTTTGTGATGATAGTTTAATTTCATTATTTGCATTGGACAGTAATAAAATTTGATTAAAAAATTCTTTTGCTTTTTGTTTTTCATCTTTTGAATAAAAAAATTCTGCTAGCAAGTATAATGCATGGGACTTCCAGATACTTTCAGAATTAATTACTGGATTAAGTATTTTCAATAATTCATTTTCACTAACAAAGTCTGAATTGAATAATGCTTTTTTATATATAATCAAATTCTTAATTTCATTATCGAGTTTTGTTTTTTCAATTAACTCATTAAATAATATATTTATCTCATCATTGTTCTCTAATAAATTATTGTCTATTAGATGGTATAAGGCTAATGGAGAATAAGTTGTGTCATTACTTTTTACAACATTAACCATTTCATCAATTGTTTTTTGTTTATTTTCAGGATTAAGATCTATTAATGCTAAGTTGTATTGATTGGCTAATTTAATTCTATTTTTTTCTTTAGAATTTTCAAATGATAGATAGCCAATTATAATTACTAATATTATTGAAATAATTATTATAAGTTTTTTTTTATTATTTATAAAAAAATTCTTTATTCTCTCATTTCTTGCGTTTGTATCTATGATTGTAATTTCTTCGTCCATTGCTATATCATATTCCTTAATACATACTGAAGTATTCCACCATTTTTATAATACTCTAATTCGTTTTTAGTGTCTATTCTACATAGAGTTTTAATCTTTTTAATATCTCCCGAGGCATATTTTATTTCAACTTGAACATGATCTGATGCATTTATACCGTCTTCAATTTGAAGAACGGTTATCAACTCTGAACCAATTAATTTTAAGTTTACCCTGTCGTGTCCTTCAGTAAATTGTAGAGGTAAAACACCCATTCCAATTAAATTAGATCTATGAATTCTTTCAAAACTTTCTGCTATTACAACTTTAACACCTAATAGTTTTGTTCCTTTAGCAGCCCAATCTCTTGACGATCCTGTTCCATATTCTTTTCCTCCTATAACAACAAGGTCTGTCCCTCTTTTTTTATATTCCTCAACAGCATTATAAACTGGCATTACTTTTTCTTCTGGATATAATTTTGTAAACCCACCTTCTGTTCCTGGTGCCATTTCATTTCTTATTCTAATATTTGCAAAAGTTCCTCTCATCATTACCTCATGGTTTCCTCTTCTTGATCCATAAGAGTTATAATCTGTTGGAAGTATTTGATGTTCCATAAAATACTCACCTGTTGGGCTTTCTTTTTGAATATTTCCTGCTGGAGAAATATGATCAGTTGTAACCATATCCCCTAAAATCAAAAGTGGTCTTGCATCTTTAATAGGTTTAAACCCCTCAGGTTGATCAGATAAATTTTCAAAAAATGGTGGTTTCTTCACATAAGTTGAACTTGAGTCCCAATTGTAAATACTGGTATTTTCAGTTTTAATTTCTTGCCATTGTTTAGGGCCTTCTGAAACATTTGAATATCTTTTAACAAACATCTCTGCATTTAGAGATTCTCTTAATGTGTCTTCAATTTCTTTATTTGATGGCCAAATATCTTTTAAAAATATATCTTTACCATCTTTACTTTTTCCTAAAGGCTCTTTGTATAAATCAAATTCCATGTGACCAGCAAGTGCATAAGCTACTACAAGTGGTGGTGATGCTAGGTAATTAGCTTTTATATGTGGAGATATTCTTCCTTCAAAATTTCTATTTCCAGATAAAACTGACACAGCGTAGATGTTTTCCTTGTCTATTGCTTTAACAATTTCCTCTGGTAAAGGGCCTGAATTTCCTATGCAAGTCGTGCAACCATATCCAACCAAATTGAAACCAAGTTTATCTAAAAATACATTCAGTCCTGCTTTTGCTAAATAATCTGTAACTACTTGTGAGCCTGGTGCTAATGATGTTTTAACCCAAGGTTTAGTTTCTAAACCAAGTTCAACTGCTTTTTTTGCTAATAACCCAGCACCAATTAATACATTTGGATTGGATGTATTTGTGCATGAAGTTATAGCTGCAATTAATATTGAGCCATCTTTAATTTCATAATCTGTTCCTGATACTTTTGAAACATGTTGTTCTTTTCTATTAGTTGCATCTTCAAAAACTTTTTTAAATCCAGTAGATGCCTCTGTTAATAAAACTTTATCTTGAGGTCTTTTAGGTCCTGAAATAGTTGGAACAACTGTGGACATATCTAACGATAAGGTGTCAGTAAATTCAACTTGGTCATTAGCCCATAAACCTTGCTCTTTTGCATATTTCTCAACTATATTTACTGTGTTCTCATCTCTACCTGAGAATCTTAAATATTTTAATGTCTCTTCATCAATTGGGAAAAAGCCACATGTTGCACCATATTCTGGTGCCATATTTGCAATTGTTGCTCTATCAGCAAGAGTTAAATTCTTTAAACCTTCTCCATAAAATTCAACAAATTTTCCAACAACACCTTTGTCTCTTAACATTTTTACAACTGTTAAAACTAAATCTGTTGCAGTTGTACCTTCTGGCATTTTATTTTTAACTTCAAATCCTATTACTTCTGGAATTAACATTGAAATTGGCTGACCTAACATTCCAGCTTCAGCTTCTATTCCACCAACACCCCAACCAAGAACTGATAAACCATTAACCATAGTAGTGTGACTATCAGTACCAACTAACGTGTCAGGAAATAAATAGTCCTCGTTTTGAAATTTTTCAGACCAGACTACTTTTGATAAATATTCTAAATTGACCTGGTGACAAATCCCAGTTCCAGGAGGAACAATTCTGAAGTTATTAAAAGCTTGTTGTCCCCATTTTAAAAAAGAATATCTCTCACCATTTCTTTTAAATTCAATATCAACATTTTTTTCAAATGAATCTGAGTTTGCAGATTTATCTACTTGTACAGAGTGATCAATAACTAGATCAACTGCAGAAAGTGGGTTGATTGTATTGGGATCTTTATTTTTTTCTTTAACCGCTTCTCTCATAGCTGCAAGATCAGCAACTGCTGGTATTCCCGTGTAGTCCTGTAACAAAACTCTAGCTGGTCTATAAGCTATCTCAGTTAATGATTTTTTTGTCTTTAGCCATTCTTTAATTGCTTCTATTTGACTTTTAGTAACTGATAGATCGTCCTCGTATCTTAAAAGATTTTCTAACAAAACTTTTAATGACTTTGGAAGTTTTGAAATTCCATCTAAACCGTTCTTTTCTGCTTCTACTAAAGAATAATATTTGTAGTCCCTATCATTAATACTGATAGTTTTTAGGGAGTTATAAGAATTTTGATTTCCTGGTTTCATTTAATTTAGATATAGAACCCTATTATACAAACAATAAGTAGCAAGGACATAGCATAATTAAATCGTTTAATAAAATTATTATTTGTCGCAAAATTCCTTAAAAACTTACCTAAAAAAGCCCATGCTGTAATACTTGTTAGAGCTGTCAAAGAGCAAACGATAATAACTGTTAAAGAACTATTTAAGTAATCGTTTTCTAATACAAATTTTGAGATCAATGTAATAGCTGCCATTACTCCTTTAGGGTTTAAAAACTGGAATGTAAAAGTATCGATAAATTTTACTGGATTAATTTTTTTACCCTCTTTGGATGTTTCAGAAAATGAAATTTTATAAGCTAAATATATGAGGAATAAAGTTCCTAATATTCTGATCACTTCCTGGATTAGTGGATATTTAATAAAAGTCGATATCAATACAAAATTGATCAAAATTACTAACACAGTATAACCCAACCAAACTCCCATTATTAATGGAATTGTTTTTTTTATACCAAAATTAAAACCTGAGTAAGAAGCAACAGCATTATTAGGTCCTGGCGTAAAACCTAATGAACAAGAAATTCCTATCAATAAAAATAATTCAGGATGCATAAAGTTTAAGCTATTGGAAGCCCATTCTCTGATTGTTGAGATGGGTGAACTAGTATAACTTTGCCTTCATTATCAATCGAACCTAAAATAAGAACTTGTGAAACTACACCTGCAATATTTTTTTCTGGAAAGTTACAAACACCAATAACTTGTTTACCTTTTAAATTTTCTTCATTGTAATAATGCGTAATTTGTGCGGATGATTGCTTAACACCTATATCTTTTCCAAAATCCACTTCAATTACTAGTGAAGGTTTTCTAGCTTTTTCATTTTTTTTAACTGATATTACGGTGCCTACTCTAATGTCTATTTTATCAAAAATATCATAGGTTATTTGTTCTTTCATAAATTTAATATATAATACAACTATATTATGAGTACAGAAAATAGTTCAGATCAATTATTCAACAACTCTATTAAAATCTTAACTGATTTAATTAGTTTCAAAACTATATCTGGAGAAGACAATAGTTCATTAATTAACTATTGTGATGAAATTCTAAACAAACTAGGCGCTACTTCATTTAAAACTTTTGACGATGAAAAAAAAAGAGTTAATCTTTTTGCTACACTTAAAGCAAAGAAACCTAGTAATAAAAAACCTATAATTTTATCAGGTCATACTGATGTTGTTCCAGTTTCTAAGGGATGGAGTACTGATCCATTTGTTGCAACAATTAAAGATGACAAACTTTTTGGTAGAGGTTCTTGTGATATGAAAGGTTTTATTGCTTGCACGTTAGCTTTTGCTCCCATTTATGCAAAAGCTAATTTAGATAGAGATATTCATTTCTCATATACGTTTGATGAAGAAACTGCCTGTATAGGAGCTCCAATATTAATTGAAGAGTTAAAAAAAAGAGGTGTTAAAGATGGAATTTGTATAATTGGTGAGCCTACTAATATGAAAATAATAGATGCACACAAAGGATGTTACGAATACACAACTTATTTTGAAGGTTTAGCAGGTCATAGTTCTGCTCCACACAAGGGAGTTAGTGCTGTCGAATACGCATCAAGATATGTGAATAAACTAATTGAATTAAGAGAAGAATTAAAAGAAAGATCACCTAAAGACTCTATTTTTGATCCTCCTCACTCTACTTTATCAATTGGAGGGATTTTTGGCGGTATAGCTCACAATGTAATAGCGGATAAATGTCATGTGAATTGGGAAACAAGACCTGTCGTCAAAGAAGATGGTGTTTTTTTAAATGCAAAAATAGATAAATATGCAAATGAAATACTTTTACCAGATATGAAAAAAGTTTTTCCTAACGCATCAATTAAAAAAAAAATTATTGGTGAAGTCACTGGTTTTGATAGAGATGAAAAATCGAATGCTTGTGAGTTAGTTTCAAGTTTAACAGGAGACAACACAAGAGAAGTTGTGTCATTTGGAACTGAAGCTGGTTTATTTCAAGAAATAGGAATAAGCACAGTTGTGTGTGGACCAGGCTCGATTGAGCAAGCTCACAAAATTGATGAATTTATAATTCTTGATGAGCTTAAAAAATGTTTAAGCTTGCTGGATGGCATTAAAGAAAAATCTATAATAAATTAACAAATTGTTAATTTAGTTAAATTAAATTATAATTTTTTATGACAAAAAAAGATAATCGCAATCTAATTGGTTATGGTTCAAATTTACCTAAAGTTGACTGGCCAAACAAAGCACGTATAGCAGTTCAAATAGTCTTAAATTATGAAGAAGGGGCAGAAAATTGTGTTCTTAATGGAGACAAAAATTCAGAAGTTTTTCTGTCAGAAATTATAGGCGCTCAACCTATAAAAGGAAGGCATATGAATATGGAGTCGCTTTATGAATATGGATCAAGAGTAGGTTTTTGGAGACTTCACAATCTTTTTCAAGAAAAAAAAATTCCTATAACTATTTTTGGAGTTGGGATGGCCTTAGAAAAAAACCCTGAAATTTGTAAAGCCATAATAGAAGCTGATTATGAAGTAGCTTCACATGGATGGAGATGGATTGATTATCAAAATATTAAAAAATCAGAAGAAAAAAAACATATGCAGCTTGCTATTAAAGCTCATACTAAAATTTTTGGTAAAAGACCTGATGGTTGGTATACAGGAAGATGTAGTCCAAATACCAGAGATTTAGTTATGGAAGATGGTGGATTTTTATATGACAGTGACTCATATAGCGATGATTTACCATTTTGGGAAAGCAGAAATAAAAAAAAACAATTAATCATTCCTTATACTCTTGATAACAATGATATGAGATTTGCAACAAACCAAGGTTTTAATACTGGCGATCATTTTTATAGTTATCTTAAAGATAGTTTTGATGCTTTGTATGAAGAAGGAAGAACAAACCCAAAAATGATGTCTGTTGGACTACACTGTAGAATAATTGGTAAACCTGGTAGAATTCAATCTTTAAAAAAATTTTTAGATTATATACTAAAACATGAAGATATTTGGATTTGCAAAAGAGTTGATATTGCCAAACATTGGATTAAAAACTATTCCTAAAAATGTCTGAAAAAATAATTTTCACAAATGGATTAATAGACTTGGCTCAGCCCCGATTGGGTTCAAAAGTTATTTATAAAACAGATGATTTTTTTGCCTCAGCCAATAGAATTATAGATCCAGCACCTGCTGTTTTTAAGGAGGGATTATTTGATAAAAATGGAAAATGGATGGATGGTTGGGAGTCGAGAAGAAAAAGAAATCCAGGACATGACTATTTAATTATTAAATTAGGTAAACCTGGGAAAATTTCGAAAATAGATGTGGACACATCTCATTTCAATGGGAATCAACCATCTATGATTTCTTTAGAGGCCTGTAACTCTAAATCTAATTCGTATAAAAATTTTAGATGGAAAACTTTACTGAATAAAAAAAAAACAAAAGCTAACAGTCATCATTTTTTTAATATCTCTTCTAAATCTACGGTTACTCATATTAAATTTAACATCTTTCCAGATGGAGGAGTTGCTAGATTAAGGCTTTTTGGAAAAATTTCAAAGGACACAATTAACTTGAAAAATAAGACTACAAATTTAACATCTCTTTTAAACGGAGCCTCAGTCATAGCTTGTAATAATGAACATTTTGGAAAAGCTGAAAATATTTTAGCACCTGGTAAAGCAAAAAATATGGGTGATGGATGGGAAACTAGAAGAAGAAGAGACAAAGGTTTTGATTGGCTAATATTAAATTCAATTGATGGCAATAAAATTGATAAAATTGAGATATCAACACATCATTTTAAAGGAAATTATCCAAGTCACTGCTCTCTTCAAGCGATTTATATTCCAAACAATAAAACATCTTCTTCAATTATAAAAAATTCTAAGAAGTGGAAAATTCTATTAGATAAAGTTAAATTATCAGCAAATAAGACACATATATTTAAAAACAAATTAATGAAAAATAATAAAATTAATTATGTTAAAATTAGTATTTTTCCAGATGGTGGTATTTCAAGATTTAGAATGTTTGGTAAGGTACTTTAATGAAAATTATAATTAAGCCAAAACCAATCACTAAAGAAAATTTCTCTAAGTATGGAGACGTAATTACAACTAAAGATATAAAGCCACTTGAAATTAATAATGGTTATGCAAAAAGATTTGATGGTATAGCAAATTTAGACACGTCAACTAATAATGGAGAAACTACTATTTGTATTTTTTCTGCCTTAAAAAGATCCTTTCCAATGAAAATTGATATGATGGAAAAACATCCTTTAGGAAGTCAAGCTTTTATACCGATGCAAGAAACTACTTTTTTAGTATTAGTTGCACCAAAGGGTGATAAACCAAATGTCGATGAAATTGAGTCCTTCATTGTTCCACCTGATATTGGTGTGAATTATAATCCTGGTATATGGCACTTTCCTTTAATCTCCACTAAAGATATGAATTTTTTAGTCGTAGATAGAAAAGGTTCTGGTGACAATCTTGTGCTTGAAGATTTAAATAAAGAGGAAATATTTCTAAAATACTAAAACCCGCCGCACTAATGCGACGGGTCTTTTATTATAACTATAGAGTTTTGTCTTATCTTTTAGATATTACTAAATGAACTACAGCACCTAATGATGCTCCAATTATCCAAGCATATCCTCCGCCACCACCTAAGTTAGCAAAGAAATCATCTAAACCTAAAATCAAGATGTTTGGCCAAACAGTTCCAACTGCGATGTAACCTGACAATATCCAAGCTAACATTCCCTTGTAATTGAAACCACCATTGTAATGATATTGTCCTTTAGAACTATCATCAAACAATGCGTCTACATCAATTTTTTCTTTTTTGATAATGTAGTAATCAACCATCATGATACCAAATACTGGCGCAAGAATTGCTCCTAACGTATTAACAAATGGAAATAAACCCATTTGAGTAATAACAGCAACCCACATACCACCAATAATAAAACCAAAACCAGCTGTGATTAACCCACCAGTTTTAAAGTTAATTTTACTTGGCATTAAATTGGCTAAGTCATACGCAGGAGGTATAAAGTTTGCAACCATATTTATACCAACTGTTGCAGCAAAGAATGCAAATGCAGCAATAATTGTTAAACCTAGGTTATCTACTTTAGCTACCATCTCTGTAGGACTTGCAACATACTCACCAAAAATTGCGATTGTTCCGCCTGTGATCATTAAAGTAATAAAAGAGAATAAGATCACGTTACCTACTAATCCCCATAGGTTACCTTTTCTCATTTCATCTTCATTTTTAACAAATCTAGCAAAGTCACCAAAATTGATAACTACTGCAGCAAAATATCCAACCATGATAGAAAATACTGCTAAGAAAGCTCCAAATGATCCTAAGCCTTCAAAGCCACCTGTTCTTTCACCACCAGAGAATATATTTCCAACTTCCGAAAATAATCCTCCACCAGCTTTAGCCCAGATAATAATCATCAATAGTATCATTACCGCATAGACAGCAGGACCAGCGAAGTTTAAGAATTTTTTAACAAGATCTACACCCTGCCAAAATAAATAAACTTGAAATGCTGAAACAAATATAAATGAAACCCACATTACACCCGTCATGCCAAGAAACATAACTTCACCTTCCATTCCAGTTATTCCAGTAATTAAAAGTGCTACAGCAGTTGATGCTGCATAAGTTTGTGCTCCATACCAAAACATTGCAACAAGACCTCTGGCCATTGCTGGAAAGTTTGCTCCAAAGACACCCATACTAACACGAGCAAATACCGGATATGGAATTCCATGTTTTACACTTGGTTTACCTGATAAGTTTACTAGCCACATTATAAAAAATCCTGCTAGAATTAATGCAGCAAATACAGCCCAACCATTTAGTCCTGACGCTAAAAACAAAGATGCAGCCAAAGTATAACCAAATAAACTTTGAACATCATTAGCCCAGACATTAAAGATTTCAAACCATCCCCAATTTTTTTTATTGCTTGGAGTTGGAGCTAAATCTGAGTTGTAGAGTTTTGACGATCTACCCATATTATTTCTCCTTTTTATTTTTGTTACTCTTATTAACTATAAAGCTATGGTAACACTATCTGCGACATTATGGATTATTAATGTTATGTAAAGTATAAAGCGATACAACTTCTAGTTTAGAAAATTAACTAATAAATATAGGGTTTATTGAATTGCAGAAAACCTATTATGAACAGCAATTTAGTTAAATTAATCGTTCCAACCGCTAACTACTTTAACTTCTAAATATTCTTCTAGACCTAATTTACCTGCTTCACGTCCAATACCTGAATGTTTGTATCCACCAAAAGGAGCATCTGGTGCTAAACCAGCTCCATTAATATCGACCATTCCTGATCTTAATTTTCTAGCAACTCTATTAGCTTTTTCTTGATCTTGAGTTTGAATAAAATTTAATAATCCATACGGAGTGTCATTAGCTATAGCAATAGCTTCTTCTTCAGTTTCAAAAGGTATAATTGACAAAACAGGACCAAATATTTCTGTTCTTGCAATCTGCATTTGGTTATTAACATCCGCAAATGCTGTAGGTTTAACAAAATAACCTTTATCAAGGCCATCTGGTTTGCCTGTTCCACCAGCAACTAATTTTGCACCTTCGTCAATTCCAACCTGTATTAATGTTTGAATTTTTTCAAATTGAGTTTTTGAAACAACAGGACCAATATGATCACCATTTTTTGTTGCAACATCAACTTTCATTGAGTTAGCAAAATTTTTAACTCTTTCCACTGCATCTGCATAGATTGATTTTTCAACTAACATTCTTGTTGGAGCATTACAAGATTGTCCTGTATTTCTAAAACATCTAAGCGCTCCTCTTTCAACAGCTTCAGCATCAGCATCTTTAAATATAATGTTCGCACCTTTTCCTCCAAGCTCTAAACTAACTCTTTTAAAGTCTTTTGCTGCATTTTCAGAAATTAAAGCACCGGCTCTAGTAGATCCTGTAAATGAAACCATGTTTACATCTGGATGACTAGTAAGTGCATTACCAGCAACAGCACCATCTCCGTTAATAAGATTAAAAACGCCTTTTGGTAGTTTAATTTCATCAATCATTTCTGCTAAAATTATTGATGATAATGGAGCTATCTCAGATGGTTTAAGAACCATTGTACAACCAGCTGCTATAGCAGGAATTACTTTTAAACAAACTTGATTCATTGGCCAGTTCCATGGAGTTATTAACGCGCAAACTCCTTTGGGTTCATGTAAAATATTATTATTAAGAGCATGTTCTCCTAATTTTGCTTCAAATGTGAATTCTTTTAAAACTTTTATATAAGATTTTATGTGACTAGCACCTGTACCAGCTTGTAATTGTGTTGAAAAATCAATTGGGGCTCCCATTTCAAGTGAGATTGCCTCAGCCATATCATTCCATCTTTTTTTATAAACATCATATAAGGCTTCTAAATATTTTAATCTTTCTTCTTTGGTAGAAAATGCCCAAGTTTCAAATGCTTTAGTTGCAGCACTTACAGCATCATTTACATCATCAACTCCAGCTAAAGATATAACTGCGCATTCCTCTTCAGTTGAAGGGTCAATTACTTTGAAATCATTTGATTTTTTTGGAGAAACCCATTCTCCATTTATATAAAAGTTTTTTTTATCTAACATTTTTGAAAAATTATATTATCTTTTAACTTTTGCAAACAAATTAGTTAATTCATAAACAATTGTAGCTGCTGCTAAAGATGTAACTTCTGCATGGTCATATGCTGGAGACACTTCAACTACATCCGCAGAAATTAAATTTAAACCTGAAAGGCCTCTTATGACATTAACCATTTCTCTTGTAGTCATTCCTGCAATTTCGGGTGTACCCGTTCCTGGTGCAAAAGCAGGATCCAAAACATCTATATCAATAGATAAATAAAG
>Ga0222717_10002743_pt1 | contig 13453 bp, 15 predicted proteins | sample C33_18DmetaG_FD_165053 | JGI IMG/M metagenome (GOLD analysis project Ga0222717, IMG submission 165053) | Estuarine water microbial communities from San Francisco Bay, California, United States - C33_18D | ecosystem: Environmental > Aquatic > Marine > Unclassified | place: USA: California...
GACTGCGAAACTGCGAAGACTTCGTCTAAGATGACACCAGCTATCGAGATACCAGTTATCGCGATAATGTGCGAGCCGCTGGGGGGAGACGCGGCGCTGAGTCACTTCTCCCGTTCGGCGATTGAGGTGCTCTATATCAAGTTGATGGCGACGTAAAAGCGCATGGGATATAACCCCGAATACATCACTATCAGCCCGGCGCGCGCCCATATGTAAAACCCGAATTCGCCGCGTGACCTCTTCAGCCGGATGATCCCCGCTGTCAATCAATCTTCGAATCCGATCCCTGAGCGGCTCAATATGCGGCTCAAGCAGTCCCGGTTGCAAGCTTGATAACAAGTGCTCCATAGTCAGCAATGCATGCACCTCTGATGCGTTGAACCACAGCCCCGGCAATGCATAGCGATCTGCGTCTTGGCTCACGGACTCATACCGATAGCGCCGTGTCTCATGATCCCACTGAATGGGCGCGGCGAGCCGATCACGCATATATTCGAGATCGCGTCGAATGGTCGCCCTCGAGATCTCCATCTCTTCCATCATCTCCCGAAGCGTCGTGCCGCGGGCGCTCCGCATCATACGATCGATCGTGTAGAACCGCTCGGTACGATCCATTCGGGCTAATCCGTCCCCGGCATCCCGACGTAAAGGCCGTCACAGCGCGCCGCGAGAATAAGATCATTCAAATGAATATCATGTATTTTGTGGGTCCACCAATCTACCGTCACCTTTCCCCACTCGGTCAATAACGCGGGATGATGGCCCTCTGCCTCAGCGAGCGCTCCGACCGCGTTGGTAAAAGCCAAGGCAGTCTCAAAATTTTTAAAGGCGTAAATTCTTCGAAGTCTGGGTTCGCCATCAATGACCAAATGATTCCACTGATCTCTTGATTGCAAAAACGCAGCAAGATCTTCTTTGCTAACGGGCGGGGCTCCTGCTCGGCATGCTTCGCAAGCCATTTGGGTGTAATCTGTCATGATGCTTTCCTGATTAGATCAAAATATTGGCAACTATGTTCTTATGGCCGTGGCAGAATATCAGATCATGAACCTTGAAGAACATCTGATTGCGTGCCCCTACTGTGGCGAAAACTTTACCGCGCTCGTCGAGCCCTGTCTCGAACTTGCAGAATATGTCGAGGATTGCGAAATATGCTGTCAACCCATCGTATTCTCAATCACCGAGAGCGGTTCAGATTCACCACTCCATATCGACACACGGCGTGAAAATGACTAAGACTAGGTCGGCTCACCCGAATAACGGGTCACGCGACAGCCATTAATCCGCCAATCTTCCGGATTCTCTAGGACCATCTGATAGGCTGCGAGCCACAAACTGCCATCGCGCGCATAAATCTTGACGCCAAACACCGGGCCGTCCGCTGTCTCCTCAACCCCCAGAAAATCGACCTGGGCTGGACTAATCAGCGCGCCATAACCCTGGCGAACCATCGTCATAAAAATATCCTGATTGGGGAACATTGCTTGAATAAGAGGTGAGGCTTGCGCGTATGCCGTCGTCGCATCACCCCTCGCGAAAGCGTCAAGCTGCCGTTCGATCACCTGCTGCATCGAGCTAAATTGCGCTTGCTCTACACTTTGGCTTGATTGCGCGCTAGCGGTGAAAAGTGCAATAAAGAGAATAAGCGCATGTTTTATCTGAGTCTTCATAAGATCACCTGTCTTTTATTTTTAGTTTTATCAGACCCAGCGTGAAATGCGCGAATTCAAAATTAAATCCCGCAGCCCTAGTTTGGGGTTCGACTCATGAGATGAGAATACTTCAGATCCTCAAAACTCCCGCGATAATCATCAAGATTAGCGATCAGCATTTTACGGAATTGCTCAACAAAATAGTCAATCGCTCGATCCCGGTCCTCGTCATATGCCAATACATCAGCCGCATGTGAGGCGACGACAAACGCACTAAATCTCGAAGAAGCGTACATCAATCCCTCACTCACATTCTCTTTATGAAAGCGTTGCGCCTGATCGTTTGCAAGATCAATGAAGCCGTCAGCAATGACTCGCAACTGTTTATCCAGCTCCTCGTCAGTTAGTTCCTTATTTTCTGATTCACTCATGGTCGACTGTTTCCCGTTTCAAATCTGACTCCCATTTTACGAGTACCCAGATCAAGACGCCATTCAGAAGAAAAATGTCTCAAACGACACACAACCTCAACAGAATTTAGCCTTAAAGTAGCCCGCGACTATGGAAATCACCACCCAGAATAACCTTAGGTCAGCCGGTGCTGTCGTACTGGCCATGACCGCCATCACCGCTAGCGACGCCATGGTCAAGGGAATGCTAGACGACATTCCGCCATTCCAGTTCCTTTTTGTGAGAGCAATCGTGATCCTCCTGATACTCGGTACCGCACTTGCAATTAAGGGTCAACGAATTCTGATGCCTAGCATTCGACAACCTTTTGCTTTTTTACGCGGGGGCTTTGAATTGATGTCTTCTGGATTTTGGCTTTTTGGACTGCAATTTATTGCTTTACCCACCGCCGCTGCGCTCGCCTGGACGTCACCGATCATGGTCGCGCTTTTGGGAATCTTCATATTAAAAGAGGCGAACTCTGTATGGCGATGGCTCGCTGTTCTTATGGGATTCATCGGTGTCTTATTAGTCACCAAACCCTGGGGTGCAGAGTGGAGTCTGCTGTTAATGCTGCCGATTGCTGCATCGTTGGCAAGCGCGGCCCGCGAAATTTCGACCCGCTTCATTAGTCAAGCTACTCATCCCCTGCAAATCGCATTCATCACCGTGCTGGTGACAGCCCTGGGTTCAGGCATCGGCAGTATCTTTTTATGGCAACCCCTTACTTGGGATCTGGGTATCGGAATCCTGATTTCGGCTTTATTGGTGAGCGCTGCTTTTCCGCTGATGATTGTGGCCGTTCGGCATGGGGAGATGTCTTTTATCGCACCTTTTTTCTTTAGCGCCATTCCGGTTGCCATTATTCTCGGTTACTTGATCTGGGGTGACACGCTTGATTTCCTCGCTACGCTCGGCGTCTTTTTGATCGTTGCCGGAGGCTGGCTTAATGTTAAAAAATCCTCGCATCGGTCTCGACAAAGCTCGTGAAAAAATAATTTTGTCACTGGCAATGAAACCGGAAAACCATTTGGGCATCGAAAGTAAAAACGGCTGATTAAAATAAATGCCTGATAGAGGGTCTAGTCGCCCAGAATAGGGATGCACTGCCATTCGCCTGACTTTATTGGTATTTATTGGGCTAAACGGGATAATCTACAGATTAAAATTAACGCTCCGAACGAGCAACATTCAGCTCCTGGCCTTACATCAGAGCCCAATCCAGAACAGTGCCTGCTGACAGACCATTTTGAGTTAACCTCTGACTATGCGTTTTGACCAGAAAAAAATTTTAGTGACGGGAGGATCTCGTGGCATCGGACGCGCGATTGCAACGCGTTTTGCGGCCGCGGGCGCTCAGGTGGCAATCCACTATGGCTCGAATCACGAAGCAGCAGGCGCGGCGATCAAAACTCTGGAGGGCACCGGGCACATTCTCTGCTCGGGGGATGTTGCTGAGCCAGAAACCACTCAACGCATTGTTCGTGAAACAGTTGAGAAACTTGGCGGTCTTGATGTTTTAGTGAATAACGCCGGCATTTTCGAGGCCCATCCGGTCGATGATGTCACTTTTGATGACTGGCAGCTTGCGTGGCAGCACACACTTGCGGTGAATCTAACCGGTCCTGCCAATCTCTGTTGGCAAGCCATCGATCATATGAGACACAACGGAGGCGGCCGCATTATAAATGTAAGCTCGCGCGGCGCATTTCGTGGCGAACCTCGGTGCCCCGCTTATGGTGCAAGCAAAGCCGGACTCAATGCAATGACTCAATCTCTTGCGCAACGCGTTGCCCCTTACGGCATTTTTGTCGGCGCAGTTGCTCCCGGCTTTGTCGAAACTGATATGGCAAGTAAAGTGCTTGACGGACCGGACGGAGATGCCGTTCGTCAGCAGAGTCCCCTAGGCCGTGTCGCAAAGCCTGAAGAGGTCGCCCACGCGGTCCTCTTTTTAGCCTCAGCGGGCGCAGAGTTTTCGACGGGCACAATTATTGATGTGAACGGCGCTTCCTATCTTAGAAGTTGATACTATTTTCCAAGATCAAACCGCGCAATATTGCAGGCCAGACGAAACAAATTATCAGAAATAAACCCCGTCTGTTCTAATAATTGATCGCAACCGAGAATCGTACACTCATCGTAAGCGGACAGTGGCACCACCCAATTGTCAGTCTCAATGTCAAAACCTTTCTGCACTAAACAGGCTGATCGAACCATATGGATCATGCAGTAGTGCTCGCCTTCGGCTGCATCAAGACCTAACGGTGGCTGGCAAGCCGGCAGGCCAAACGCACTGGCGGTATTCACCAAAAGCGTAACCGCCACCATAATCTCTTTCGTCTTCACAACCATGTTTTTATACTCGTGCCAGTCATCTTAAATCTGTATTGATCCAAAAGCTGGACAACTTGTCATGAACATATTAAAGACCGTCGCTGTTTTCATTCTGATTAGTGTAACTCCTCAAACTATTGCTGATGATCAGGGCGACACAATCGATCAAGCAATTAATTATCGCCAGTCGGCATTTCGCATGATTGCGTGGCATTTCAAACCCATGGGCGCAATGGTCAAAGAGAAGATAGACTGGAATCTAACGCATTTTCAGAATCACGCGAGCGCGGTTGCCGCACTCGCCCGTCTACCTGTAAACGGCTTCATCCCGGACAGCGACTTTGGCGACACGCATGCAAAAAGTATCATTTGGGAAGAGCCAGATGATTTTGCGGCAAAAATGCAGGCATTTGTAGAGCAAGCCGGTAACCTGCAAGAAATCGCTCAAAACGGTGACCGTGACGAAATTAGCGAACAGTTTATCCAGACGGCCCGCACCTGCAAGAGCTGTCACAAAAAATACCGCGAAAAGAACTGAACCGGCCGCAATCAGACTGTGAGCTGTGTGGGTCACCTTGGCGTGTGATTTATTCCAGACTCAAGAGCGCGCCCGCCGCGATGGCAAGACTAACCCCACCAATGAAAAACACTTTCCAGGCGGGCTGTAGACTCGGCGCCGTCGTATCTGATTTAAATTTTTTTACCCCGCTCACCATGGGTCGTATCAGGTTGTCGCGCTTAAAAACCCAATGCACGATGACAGCCGCCACGTGCACGCCAATCAGAATCATTAGAATTTCAAACAGTTGATGGTGCAGGCCTGTAATCACATCGCTCAAATCTTTTCCAACAACACCCGCCAATGGTCCGTCAAAAAAAATATCATCGTTAGAAAAAAGACCAGTCAAGGCCTGAAATACCAAAAACGACAGCAATAACATCACGGACCAACCGCCCGCTGGATTATGGCCCACAAACGCAACGTCATCTCCTGAAGAAATAAACCGCTTCAGATATCGACCGACTGATTTTGGGCCCACCAAAAAACTGCTGAACCGTGCGGTCTCGCTTCCGACAAATCCCCAGACCATCCTCGTAAAGACAATCGCGATGACCGTCACCCCCAACCACTGGTGGACCGTCATCCAGTCCCCATCTGATGTCGCGGTAAACCACAGTGCAGTGACTAAGGCAACGAGAAGCCAGTGAAACACTCGGACCCCTAAGTCCCATACTTTCAGAGTGACATGCGGTGAATCCATTGAGATCTCCTCATTCGCATTATCCTGGCCGACTACTCAAGCAGTCCGTTAGCCCTCGCGTTTCGTTGCATCAACTCACACTGTGTAGCGGTTAACTCAAGGTTATTCGGTGAGGTATCCCCTCGCATCAAATTCCTCGGCGCATAGGAATGAGTACCGTCATCCATTAAAACGTGGACCAACTCATGGGCTAATGCGATATGCGGATCGACCGTCATCGTGGTCACCCACGCGGTAAATCGTAATTCAGGTGTATTCACACTATTTCGGGTTCCAAACGCTACGGCATCAAAAGCAGGTCGATCCACTGTGTCACGCACAAAAAAGACGCTCGCGCGATCGCTATTCAAAACTCCAGCAATCAACCTCGCATTACTTATTGAAAAATCCCTGATGCCGTCATTGGCCTCCAATGAAACAAGAGACGCAGGTCTGATGACGATATTGCATTGTTGAATAATCCGGGATGCCGATTGAATCAAGGTTTGGACACGATCCGCAGTCCATCCACTTTGTGAGAGAAAGACCAGCATCGGTCGAAACACCGCGCCCGAAGCGTCCGAGAACTCTGTAAATGTTTCTTTCGCAACCACCCGAATCGATGCCAGATCTTGATCACGAAAAAGATCAGACGGCTCTTTTATCCACCCTGACTTAACAAAAGCGCCGCGTTCGGGAGTCGCTAGTGAAATAATTTTCGCCTTCAGTTGCATCGCGTCCAGATCCGGGTGCTCTGTCAAAATTCGAGCGGCAAGCGCGGTGATCCTGGCAACCGCATAACTTGACCCTGACACATCGATCCCCTCTCCCGAAAAATCTATCGCTGGAATGCGCTCGCCTGGCACTAAAAGGTCAACGCTTTCTTTCCCCCAGTTTGAGCCTTCAGCGGGATATCCATCACCCGCCGAGGAGGTGACCACCAACATATTTTTCAGCGTTAATGACGCAGGATAAACAGGCTCAATATCGATATCGCGGTTGTTATTGCCGGCAGACACTATGAATAGCAGTTCTGGATGACGACGCGCAACGCCTTCAAATGCATCCCAATCACGAGCATTGTTGCTCCCCAGCGACATGTTTACGATGCGCGCGCCCGAGCGTGAAATGTGCGCAATCAATTGATGCATGCGCGACATATCGGGACGAGGATATCGATAGGGTAGTATTTTGGCTGACGACGCCTCGCGCAGGATAATACTGGCGGTTCGGGTGCCATGCCGTTGTGGAAAAAAAACAGATCGCGCGGGATGAGAGTCAAACGGCCGATGATCCATGTCCCAATAATCAAATCCAATCATCCGGCCATCCGATTCTCGGGCAAGACGGGACTGTATTTCGGGCAAAAGATAATTTACGCCGGAGTCAACTAATGCAACCGGCACACCCCCAGGATCAACTCCTGTGGGTACGGGTGGATTCATTGGGATCTCCGGACCGTCGGGCATCAGTTCTGAGGTCAATGGTTGGAGGCCAACCGCTACGTCGTCTTCATACCGAATCGCACGGGCCTGGCGAATTTGGCAGTTTTGATCAGACACCAGCAGGACCGCTGGACGCGACGATGACTTGAATTGCTCCACAATGATGCGTCGGAGCTGACCCTGCGGCGCGATACGCTGCACGACCACCTGCGTCTGGTTATCAAACTCTATTTTTTGTTGCCAACCAAAAATCGTCTCGCCCCGAACGAGATCCTGGCGAGCGTTAGAGACAGCATCGGGAAACGCGAGCGGCAACTCATCTTCCATGACGTTGTCACAGGCCAGTCGAAGCGCCTCGATGGCAGGCTCCGGAACTGCCACCGTTTCAGAGATACCTGCATTACCAGAATGACTCGCCGATGCCATCAGACAAACAATCGCAAAGCACCCAGCGGAGCGTAGAAGATTCACGATAGTTCTGTCTGCTTCGGTTCTAGCTCAGCGTCGATAAGCAACCATATCGACTTCCACGAGCGCGTCTCGGGCGAGTCCGGTAACGCCGATACACGTTCGAGCAGGCAAGCGGTCTGAAGGGAAGTAGGAGCGATAGACATCATTCATCAGCTCAAAATCCCGCTTGAATTCAGTGAGGTAAACCCGGCACGAGAGCACCTCAGCTAATGTAAGCCCGAGACCGTCTAACACGATAATCAAATTATCCATGACGCGACGTGTCTGACCTTCAATGCCATCTGGAAGGGGTGCTAGATCATCGTTGGGATCGGTTGGCATTTGTCCTGTAATCTGAATCCAGCCATTCAGCTCAACCGCGTGACTAAAAGGAGCAACGTGAGTTGGAGCCGTTTCAAAATTATGAAAAATAGGTAGCGAACTCATAAATCTTCTCCAATCAAAACGTTAGGTTCAAAAAAATTATTATCAATGCCGGAAAGTAAGCGGACGGCCCACGACCCACCAGTCCCATAAACGATTGAGAAGGTACGCAGCTGCAGTCGCAGCGACCGACAGAAATCCCCAACCCACGACATCATCATGCGGCATAAAAGCGGGAATCAAAATGCCGAGTGTTGCAAGCCATAGACTCCAGATCATAAACCAACCCAACCGATAAATCGGTCGAAGAAAATTCGTGCTTCTTGCTGACCTCGGCAAACTTAATCTCCTTTGTGATAGAGTGATTTAGGAATAATAACGCTGTCAGCTTGCGCGGCCCAAAGAAATTAATAATGGTCATTGTTATATTTGAATTTGAACCCGAGCCCCAATTTGAAAATCGATATTTCGAGCTTGCCAGTCGATTACGAGAAGAAGTTGAAAAGATCGACGGCTTTCTCAGCGTGGAGCGATTTGAAAGTCTCAACCACCCCAAGCGCTTCGTGTCGATATCAACTTGGCGTGATATGGATGCGGTTAAAAGCTGGCACAGCCACGCAGACCATCTGGCGGCGCAAACAGAGGCTAGGGCCTCCGGCCTTTTTAAAGATTTCAGAATTAGGGTGGCGGACGTTGTCCGCGACTACGGGCTCTAGGTCTAAGACAAATCGAGCACGCTGCCGTCACCGCGCCGCGAGGATTCGACTTGGCGTCGATATGACCTAGAGTTTCAAATTGAAACCAGGCGCCGAGTCTTTACAGCCGTCATAAGCCCGGCCAGTTAAAAGCCTCAGTGCTTGGGTCGAGTCATCGCCATATGATGCAATTGTGTCAGCACCGCGCTCGCTTGATATTGCTCAGGTAGTTCTTCATCAAGAAGTGTCGAGCACAGTGTTGATGCGGCAGACAAGCTGCCGGTAAGCGAATACGCGGTCATCATGGCATCTCTTAAAATCAGGGATTGCGGCACCTGAACTTCACTCGTGCTTTTCGGATTCGGATTATTTTGCTTTTCCATAATACTTAGATAAGGACGAAGTTTTGAATTTCAACGTTTATGGCAAATTAATCGAATGACGTTAAACAGAAATATGTAAACTTTGAGTGAAACTTGATTTGCAAGCGCTGTTGACAGTGCATTAACACCAGAATAAAAACTATGAAGACTCGTCATACCTTTTGCGTCTCTCGATCTAAAGAGGCCACGTGGTCCCAGGGCCTCCGGAATTTTTTTGAATATCGTGAACTCGGCATCAACGAAGCGACAAATGGCCAATACAACGCTCAAATTCTCCGCGTCAAAAAACCCGTCACCGAGTTCCCGCACACGGGCCCGCACACTCATGATCTTGATTTTCAGATGATTTTTGTTTTAAAAGGTTGGATACGTTTTACGTACGAAGATCAGGGGGAATTTACCTTTCATCAGGGCGATAGCTGCTTACAGCCTCCTGGAATTGTGCACGACGAAACCGCCTGCTCAGATGATCTCGAGCTTATTCAATTCACCTCGCCCGCTAAATATGCAACTCACGCAGTCCCCGCATTCAGTGAAGCAGAAGAAAAACCCCTCTAGTCCTCTCGAGCCCACAACTGCTCGGTCAATATACCGACTCGGGATTCGACTGCTTCCATCGCGTCCAGAATCAAGTCCTCCCGAAAGCGCCGACCAATAATCTGAACCCCGGCGGGGCGGCCTGCAATCATGCCAATTGGCGTAACGCCCGCGGGTAAACTCACCCAATTGATTCCGGTGCTGTAAATCGCAGAGTCAAAAAGCGCCCGTGTTCCTTCTAAGCTTTTTGCATCACAGTCCCAGTTGGGCGTTGGTTGAAGAAAATATGGCGATAGCAATAATGGCGTCTCTTCCAAAAACTGATTCCACTTTCGGGTCATGGCGGTTCGATTTTTTATGCCAACCTGATATTCGGCGGGTTTTGCGACCTGTCCCATCTCGAAGTACCACTCGAAAATCTGCTGGATCATTTCACTGCCATGCGCTTTTGCAGACGGCATTAAAAAGGCCTCCAGTTCTGCGCCCAAATAGGTAAACCACGCACTCGCCGCATCGTCAACTGAGGGTGGGGTCACCGTCTCCACCCGGTAACCCGCATCGGAAAGATAACCTGCGGCTCTATCAATTGACTCAACAATGTCAGGATGCATTGGGTGACCATAAGACTCTGTCGTTACCCCAACCCGAATTGGCTCACTTGCTTCAGGCCAACTATCAAAAGCAACGGGCATCCAAAAAGGATCGCGTGCATCTGCTCCCGCCATCACTTTGAGCGACAACCGGACATCCCGAACTTCACGACAAATAGGTCCTTGCACAGAAATTAACTGCGACAATAGTCCGCGTTCCTCAAGCGCCGATGGCAAAAAAGCAGGGACTCTGCCAAATGTGGGTTTTACCGTCGAAAGACCGCAGTTAAAGGAAGGGCAACGAAGCGATCCACCGATATCATTCCCGTGATGAATAGGGCCAAATCCTGCTGCGGCAGCAGCGGATGCGCCGCCCGAAGACCCGCCGGGGCTCGCCTGATCGTCCCATGGATTAAGCGTTCTGCCATATAGCGGGTTATCCGTCGTCAGGCGCATTGAGAGCTCTGGCGTATTGGTTCGCCCCATGATGATCGCGCCCGATTTTTTAAGATTCGAAACAACAGGCGAATCATCCGACGCGATGACTTCTGCTAACGCAGGGAGTCCATTCGGCGTTGGCTGGCCTTCTACATCAACATTTGATTTGATTGTGACCGGCACCCCATGAAGCGGTCCGACATCCTCGCCATCTGCGATCTGCCGATCGGCTTCGCGCGCTTGAGCAAATGCCTGCTCAGTCAGATCAAGCACAATCGCATTTAAGCGGGGATTTTCCGTTTTTATTCGTTCCGCAACAGAATGCACAACCGCTTCAGCGGTGAAATGCTTTTCCTTGATTCCAGCAGCTGTCTCGCACGCACTTAAACGCCAAAGGTCATTGCTCATACTCTCGATCCCAACCGTAAATTGAATATCTCATTATGCAACTTTTAATCAAACGCTTCGAAAAAAATTGCGAACGAAATCTTTAATTAAACGCGCATTTCCTAACTCGCTGGCAAAATACACCAATGAATTCTGTCAATCTTGGCTGATTAGAACCTCTGGGTTCAGCGGTATTTTTATCCTGCTTACGCCGTAGGTCTTGATGCGAGCTTCGATCTACTTTATAAAATTAAGTTACAGTTTGGTCACGTGAGATTAGTGTTTGTATCTTGCATTTTGACTTTAAGTCAGCGACTATAACGATACATCAAATAATCAAATCAATAAAAACGAATCAGATAGGAGATGAATAATGAAGTTTCTGAAAACCTTAAGTGCCTCGATTTTAGCCAGTGCAGTTTTATTAGGCGTATCTTCGCCCAGCATCGCAGACGGCCACGGCTATGGCAAACAAAAAGTGGTTTACCACGTCAACTACTATGATTCAAAACGCCAAACGGGCGCACTGCGGAACATTCAAAATCATATTAATGCAACGGGTGCCAAAAACCTCGACCTCAGAGTCGTTATGCACGGCAACGGTCTTTCACTGCTGTTGGAGCCAGATCAAGTGGCTAACACTAAAATGAAATCAGGCAATGCTAATGATGATATGACTGCGCGAATCGCGAATCTCAAAAATCAGGGTGTAACGTTCAAAATCTGTGCCAACACGCTGAAAGGCAGAAAAGTCGAGCTCGATTATCTTTATGATGCAGATGAAAGCGATATCGTCCCGAGCGGGGTTGCCGAGATCGCACATTTACAAGGTCAGGGATTTGGATATCTAAGACCTTAAGTCGAATTCAAAATAACGAACGCCCTCAAGCGCAAGCGCGTTTGAGGGCTTTTTTGAAAACCGGATTCTGCAGACGAAAAAATTTAAAGACGACAGTTGTCAGGATAAACCTGGATCTGCGGAACCATGCCCTCTCGAAGCTCTTCTTGAATTCTCTCCCAGTAGTCCACACGAGTCAGATCCCCATGCTTCATTCGAAACAAACTGCGAAGTTTTGGATCCGAAATCCTCAGTCCCCACTCAATTTCTTCCGGTAAGAAAATAACCCCGTCTTCAAAATACCAATCTGGAATATCCTCTTCACCATCATCCCGACCGGAATTACTCCGGATTTTCACCTCTGTAAATGCTTCAAGCGCATCATAATCAAAGAGATAAACACGTGTGTGACTGCCAACACCGTAGTTGCGCCCATCCAGATCGCGATTAAAAATGTTTCCGGCGGCGTTGTTTTTAATACAGTAACCCAAACTGATTACCGCGCGCTCACATTCCTCGTGAGATGCGTGTTCTAAAAAAACCGGCAATGGAATCATTTTTCGCTGAACAATCAGATGATGGAAAAAAACTTGGTCGTCACGTAATGAAACCGCTTCACCCGCTGCATCAAGCATCTCATTGAGCAAGTCCTGGGCAAAATATTTCTTCGGCAGCGTCACGTTGTAATAAATAACGTTATCCAGCATGCTGCCTGTGCGGTTGATATCATGCACCTGTCGGTACTTCTCCAACACGGCTGGAACCCCTTCAAAATCGCCCCATTTATAGTTTTCTGTCGGGTGGTCCCTGATCACTTTAAGGTTATAGACAGATCCTTGAGCCTGAAACCCGATCGCAACTGTCCCGGGAAATCCGACAGCGGTATCCAAAAGCGCATTACCGGAGGCCAACTCTTGGGCTAACTCTTCCATTACGGCAACTTTGCCAAAGTGATTAAACCCGACAGAAGAGTAGTGAAGGCCAAGCGGGCGCTTGGGCATAATGCGATGAAGAAATCGGGCAAGCTCGTGGTAGTACTCATTAGTGACAATAAAGTTTGCCCGCGTCGTACTAAAAAGATTGTGCGCCTCGCGCTCGTCACTCAAAACCGCATCAATATAGATCCCGGCATCATCGTTTAGAAGCGCGAGAATAAGCGGTAACACGGCCTGCCCTTTCAATCGAATCCGACCCACGATGTAAACGCCGCGATTTCGAAAAAACCCGCCTTTGATAGCGTCCACCCCAACCACCTGATCGAGTACGCCTCGCTCCAAAAGCTGCTGATTAATGCGCGCCTGCGTTCTTTCAATATCCCCAGCCTCGTCCCGGAATGGAATACTGAAATCGGCGACTGAGAGTATTTCCCGAATCAGGCTACCATCAATCTTCGATACCGTTCGACACAACATCGCATCACGATCATGATCAGACTCCACTTCGACATTGACCAGGTAATCAACCGGATTCCATTCATCCAGGAACACAACACGGCGAACAGAATGAAGGAATGCCAAAGCAAGATCAGCCTCATAACGCCCCGAAACCGCCTCGCGGTAGTAAAGCTCCAACTGATCCCATAACCCATCTGCGTTGACCGCTTTTGGATACTGCTCAGGCAACGCCCCG
>Ga0222717_10002746_pt1 | contig 13443 bp, 25 predicted proteins | sample C33_18DmetaG_FD_165053 | JGI IMG/M metagenome (GOLD analysis project Ga0222717, IMG submission 165053) | Estuarine water microbial communities from San Francisco Bay, California, United States - C33_18D | ecosystem: Environmental > Aquatic > Marine > Unclassified | place: USA: California...
AGCCAGTACTATATTATTATGCATTTTAACCGTAATAAAGCCGTACTCAAAGATTGTGCTCAGCAGGTACAATATACCCGCAATGAAGAAATGCTACATGCTCAAGTAGGCATCAAACTTATTAACACAATGCGTGAAGAGTATCCAGATCTATTTGACGAAGAAATGGAAGCTCGTATTCGTGAAGAATGTGTAGACTCATTAAAAGCTGAAAGTGCTGTGATTGATTGGATCATGAGTGAATACTCTGTTGAAGGATTGGACGCTAATATTCTTAAATCATTTATTGCTAAACGTATGAAAGATTCACTTGATCAAATCGGATTTGACTCAAGCGAGATCTACTATAACCAGCACCATATCGACCAAACTTATTGGTTTGACGAAGAATTACTTGGCGCTAATATGACAGACTTCTTCCAAAAGCGTCCAGTTGAATACGCGAAGGGAAAAGGTATTACTGCAGACGATTTGTTTTAAGGAGAAATAGAATGATTGATACAACAGAAAACTGGTGGTGGGCAAATGAAGACTCACGTTTATTTTTAAGCCGTGGATATATTGATGGCAATATGACTCTTGAGGAAAGAGTGCGTGAAATAGCAAAGTCTGCAGAAACTATTCTCGACGCCGAAGGTTTCGCAGATAAGTTCTATCATTATATGAGCCGCGGATATTACTCGCTATCATCTCCAGTGTGGTCAAACTTTGGTACAAAAAAAGGTTTACCTATTTCTTGTAATGGCGTATTTATCGAAGATTCTATCGATTCTATTTTATCAAAAGTCGGTGAAGTGGGAATGCAAACTAAAATGGGCGCAGGTACCTCTGCGTACCTGGGTGACCTGCGCCCCCGCGGGACAGAAATTAAATCTGGTGGTTCAGCTGACGGCCCAGTACATTATGCTAATATGTTCGAAACTACTGTTGATATTATTTCACAGGGTAATGTACGTCGTGGATCTATGGCGGTATATCTTGATATCGAATCACCGGACGTTATGGAATTCTTAGAGTGCCGTGAAGAAGGATCTTCTATTCATAATCTATCTCTTGGTGTTTGTGTCTCAGATAAATTTATGTCAGAAATGATTGAAGGTGATAAGGCAAAAAGAGAAGTATGGGCAAGAGTTTTACGCAAGCGGCGCGAATCAGGATATCCATATATATTTTTCTCGGATACTGTAAACAACAACGCTCCTCGTGCTCTACGTGAAACCGGAAAGCGCATCTGGGCCTCTAACCTATGTTCTGAAATTGCCCTTCCGTCATCTATAGATGAGTCGTTTGTATGTAACTTAGCATCAATGAATGCCTTAACTTTTGATGAATGGCAACACACTGATGCAGTAGAAACTATGATTTATTTCTTAGATGCTGTGATGGAAGAATATATCGACAAGACTGCTAATATTAAATTTATGGAATCATCTCATAACTTTGCAAAGAATTGGCGTGCTCTTGGTCTTGGTATTCTTGGATGGCATTCTTATCTACAATCTAAAATGATTCCTTTCGAAGGCCTGCAAGCACAGATGGAATGCATTAAGATGGGTAAGTTTATCGATGACAAATCGTTAGCTGCCACAAAAGAACTTGCTGAAGAGTATGGCGAACCAGTAGGAATGTTGGGATACGGCGAACGTAATCTTACTCGTTCTGCAATTGCTCCAACTACATCATCATCGTTTATTCTTGGGCAAGTATCACCATCAATCGAACCTCTCGCTTCTAATTATTTTACTAAAGATTTGGCTAAAGGTAAATTCACCTATAAGAATCCATTTTTAAAAAATCTTTTAGCAGAAAAAGGTAGAGATGATTTTGAAACATGGGAGACTATTCTTATTCGCGGCGGGTCTGTCCAGCACTTAGATTTCTTAAGCGATGAAGAAAAATCAGTATTTAAAACGTTCAGTGAAATCACTCCATTGTCTATTGTTCAACAGGCTGCTACAAGACAGAAATATATAGATCAAGCCCAATCGCTTAATCTTATGATTCATCCTGAAGTTTCAACGAAGGATGTGAATGCACTACTTATAGAAGGTTGGAAATTGGGCGTAAAAACATTTTACTATCAACGATCAGCAAACCCAGCACAAGAACTAGTAAGAGATATTATGGCTTGTGCATCATGTGAGGCATAAATGGAAGAAGAAACCTATTGGACAGAATGTGAAATATGCGATAATGTTGTGAAGGTAGTCGTCATCGAAGGTGACGACTCCCCCGCAATATGTCCTATGTGCGGAGAAATGGCAGACTTTAAAGAGATAGACGAATGATATATAGTTCTATAACGGAGCTATATAATGTGGTACTATCAAGATAAAGAGTTTAACGAAACGCCTGAAGAATATCAGGGATTTGTGTACTGTATAACTGAAAAAGATACTGGTATGAAATATATCGGTAAGAAGTTTTTCTGGAAACCTAAAATTTTACCAAAAAATTCAAAACGTAAAAGACGTGTCAGAACACGAGCAGAATCTGATTGGCGTAAATATTTTGGCTCAAGTAAAGAAGTCAAGCTTTTGGTAGAAGAGAAGGGCGAAGATAATTATCATAGAGAAATATTAAAGTTATGCAAAACAAAAGGCCAATGTAATTATTACGAGATGAGATACCAATTTAAATATGACGTATTATTAAAACCTGAAGAATATTATAACGCTTTTATTGGAGGAAAAATTCATAGAAAGCACATTTTAAGTGTACATTCAGACGACGACGTGTTAGAATAGGCTTATATACTAGGAGATTATTATGATTCTTATTGACTATAGCGCCATTGCAATCAGCAATATCGTAACACAAAAGCTAGATATACAAGAAGATATGGTTCGCCATATGATTCTGAATTCTATTCGTATGTACCGTTCTAAGTTTAAAGAAAAATATGGTGAAGTCGTTATTGCCGGTGATGCAGGAAACAATTGGCGCTATGGTGCATTTCCTCAATACAAAGCTGCACGTAAAAAGAATCGTAAAGAATCTAAGATGGATTGGCAGGAAATCTTTCGTATCATTAATTTGGTATGGGAAGAACTTGGTGAAAACTTTCCTTATAAAACTATTAAAGTCGATAGGTGCGAAGCTGATGACGTTATTGGTGTATTGGCGTATAATACTCAAGAATTTGGTAAGCATGAAGATGTGATGATTATATCTGCAGATAAAGACTTTGCTCAGCTGCAGAAATTTAATAACATATCACAGTTTTCTCCTATGACTAAAAAGTTTATTAAAGAAGAGCATCCAAGAAAACAGTTACTTGAACTTATACTGAAAGGCGATACATCTGACGGTGTACCTAACGTTCTAAGCGGAGATAATGTTTTTGTGGATGGTTCACGCCAAACTCCTCTACGCAAGCCAATCATTGAAGCTCTAATGAATGATCCGTCGTCTCAAGGCCAAGAAGTTCTACGTAACATGCAAAGGAATAGAGAGCTTATAGATTTAGAATCTACTCCTCAAGAACTAAAAGAAGAAATTATATATAGATTTGAAGAACAGGATAAATGGTCTAATCGCGATAAAGTCTTTCCATTTTTAGTTGAAAAGAGATGTCGCAGATTGATCGATGATATTGGAGATTTTATTTAATGGTTGAAAAAGTTTCATTACAAGTCTGGGAAATTATTGAAAAAGCCCGGAATGAAAAAACTAAAAAAGGCAAAATCGAAACGCTTCAACAGCATGAATGTTGGGCTCTAAAAGATTTGTTAAAAGGTACATATGACGATATAGTTAGGTGGAATCTTCCGCCTGGTACACCGCCGTATGAGCCAAATAAAGAAGAAAGTACGCCTAGCTCTCTTCATAAACATCATAAGAAATTTAAACATTTTGTTAAGGGTCTTGCCGGTGACAAGTTACCCGGGGTTCGCCGCGAAAAAATATTTATTGATATGTTAGAAGCGATTCACCATAAAGATGCTGAATTAATAATTAATATGAAAGACAAAGAGAATATTGGTGGTGGTATCACCAAGAAATTAGTTCAGGAGGCATTTCCAAATTTAATTCAAAAGTAACAGGAGATTGTATGCCAGCGCAGTTTGAAAGACTCGAACGAGATGTGTTAGAATTAGAAACTTATATTGAAAAACTCAAAAACAGAAAGCGAGTGGATGAAGGATTAATTAATAAGTTAACCCGAAAAATAGAGTTTTTAAGATGTCACATAGCTGATAAAAAATTAATGATTGCTTAGGAGGTGCTGGCCGGCCGGATTATTCCGGTCGGTCACTACAAAAATAAAATGCCAACATATACTTTAAAAGATACTAAAACCCTACAAGAGTTTGATGTTACTTGCTCATGGGAAGAATTACAAGAAAGAATCGATCATATGCCTGATCTTGTGCAGGTAATGAAAGCTCCTAAAATTATTGGAGGAACAGGAGATATGTATTCTCGTATTCCTTCTGGATTTAAGGACGTACTGAGTCGTGTTAAAACTGGGTCTGCTAAAAATAATACTATAAAATGAAAAAAAATAATTCTTTGACTGTAAAGCTCGATGATCTTTTAGAATACGAGCCGATCACTCTAAATCAAAAAGCCGCGTTTGAAGCTTGGGACGATGAGGATAATCTTGTTTTAGCTGGTTCTGCGGGAACTGGTAAAACCTTTATTGCGATGTACATGGCGCTTGAAGATCTACTTGATCCTGATAGCGTACATAGAAGGTTGATTATTATAAGATCTGCGGTACCCACAAGAGATATAGGATTCTTACCCGGTAACGCAGAAGAAAAGAAAGATATGTACACTATTCCGTATAGGAACATCTGTACAGAGCTTTTTAATGATAAGGCTTCTTGGAATAAATTAATTACGAACAACAATATTATGTTTGAATCTACTTCGTTTATTCGCGGAGCTACGTTTGATGATTCTATTATCATTGTAGATGAAATGCAAAATTTAACTTTTCATGAACTAGATTCAGTAATTACTAGAGTCGGTAAGAATTCTAAGATTATATTTTGTGGAGATTATAGGCAAACTGATTTCAGATTTGAAGATGAAAAAGAGGGGATTTTTAAGTTCATAAAGATTTTAGAACAAATGCGAAACTTCTCTACTATTCAGTTTGGATGGGATGATATCGTAAGATCAGGTATGGTGAGAGATTATATCATGACAAAAGAAATGTTGGAGATAGACTAATGATAGAAATATACGGAACTGCAAACTGCGTCTGGTGCGAACGCGCTAAAAAACTGTGTGATGAAAATAATTTACGATATACTTACAAAGCCATCGACGATATAAAAAACGGTATTGCTTTTATGGAAGAGTTTGTAGTTAAAGTACCTGGCGCTAAAACTGTACCACAGATATTCTGGAATGGAAAATATGTTGGGGGTCACAACGACCTTGCAATTGAAATTGAAAATACAAGAGAATTCGGCCAAGGAGGTTTTTAATGGCTAAGTTTGGGAGATACGATCCTCGCAATAAAAAGAAAGATCGAAACAAAAAACACTCGCTTGATAAAGATAATAGAATAAGAGAGACAGATTACTCTGCAGACTCTCAAGTATTATTACGTGAAGTCCTATATGAAGAAGATTATATAGAAGACGAGCCACAGCAATTAAATTCTTAAGTTACTGATATTAAACGAAACAAAAACGTGTACATTCCATTAGTTATAGTGTAGAATAATACTATAATTAAGGAGAAATATATGATTGATAATTTGAATAAAGTAATCCTCACAGATTGTGACGGAGTACTTATGAATTGGGAATATGCATTTAATACGTGGATGCAATCTCATGGCTATGAAATGTTAGCTAGCGGCCCAGGTCATTATGATATGGGCGATCGTTATGGATTAACTAATGATAAAAAGAAAGAGTTAGTTAAGTTTTTTAACGAATCAGCTGCTATCGGATTTCTTCCTCCTTTACGTGATGCTATGCATTATGTTGACCTGCTACATCGTAAGCATGGCTATGTCTTTCATATGATTACCTCTCTATCGCTTGATCATAATGCTCAGGCTCTTCGTATTCAAAATACTAAAAAGCTATTCGGTGAAACAGCATTTGAAAAATTTATTTTCTGTGATACTGGTGCCGATAAAGATGAAGTACTAGAACCTTACAGAGACTCTGGTCTTCTGTGGTTAGAAGACAAAGTCGAAAATGCTGAACTCGGCGATAGGCTTGGTTTAGAAAGTGTTTTGATTGAACACGGTCATAATATGACAAATAGTAAATTCCCTTTAATGGCTAGCTGGAGTGATCTGTATGAATACATCGTTGGCTGAATTACTTTCAAATAGATATCAGTTTGAAGAAATTGTAAGTTTTAGAAAGACTTATGATTTACCTACGTATAATAGCGATATAGATAGCTTATATTATTTCCTAAATCACGGCGCAAAAAAGAATCGATTCCGTAAAAGATTCTTAGAAGCTTCAGATCTTGCTAAAAAGATTATAGAAAGTTATGAAAATGAAAACGCTAATTTACCAAGTATATACGGGCAAGAAGTCGAAACTGTATGATCACTGTACGGCTTCAGTAAAAGAGTATGCTAAACGCATCGGCGCTGACTATGAATGTCAGCGCACACCAATCTTAAGAATAAAGCCCGATATCTTTTCAACTAATAGGAGCAAAGAATCATATGAAAAATATGGTGGATTCCTTCCGATCTATGAGAAAGAAAATGCTTTCTCCTACCTCAAGTCGTACGATCAAATTGCTATTATTGACGCTGATATTTACGTACGGCCTAATTGCGAAGATTGCCTTTTTACCACTGTTGGCACTGCTGTTGATTTTGCTGGAGTATTAGAAAATACTGCACCTATCACTCAGGAATACAAAAACAAATTAAAAAATTATAGTAAAATGCAATACGGCATGAATCCGATTAGATCTAAATTTAATTGGTCAAATACCGGCGCAAACTTCTATAATATGGGTATGATGGTAATTAATAAATCTATTGAGAAATATTTAAGGGGAGAAACTCCTCATCAATTTTTAAATAGGCCAAGATTCAAACCATTTATTGACGGCGCTGGTGCTTGGAAATGGTCAACAGATCAAACGCTTCTCAATGTGTGGGTTAAAGAAGAAAACATGAGAGTAAATAACCTTCATTGGAAATGGAATGGTCTATATACGGCTAATACTAAAATTAAAGAATGCAACTTTGTTCATTTCTTTTTAAAGGATAAACTTCCAGAGAAGGGTGAAGATGTAAATGTACTTATGAAAGCGATAGAATGAAAGCGGTCTGCGTATATACTAAACAAATTTCACAATCTAAGAATGCGGCTGACCGCTGTCTCAAGTCGTCTTATAAGTATAATATTGATTTAGAGTTATATCCCTCTGTATGGCACGAAGATATTGATTCTGCTGTAAAAGATTTAAATATTAATTTAAAATATAAACCAGTAAAATCTCATATGACCGATTTTGCAAATAAAACGGCACCTTGTACAAGAATTGCCAATGGTATAACTCATTTTAAATTATATAGACATGCAGTAAAATTTGATGAAGCTGTTATGATACTTGAACATGATGCTTACTTTATAGGACAACCACCCGATCCTATAGATGATGGGATAATTCAAATATCTTGTACTAAAAATCAATGGAATTCTAAAAATTTATATCAATGCAGTCGCGCTAATAAAATGAAAAAATACGAACCGAATAGACATTATGATCATAATTGGGATAAGAAAACAGGTATTATAAAACATCCTCTTTCTGGTATGAATGCTACTGCAGGGTATATTGTAGGCCCAAAAGCCGCCCAAAAAATGGTTGAATATATAGAAAGAGATGGTGTAGGTTTTGCTGATAGAGTAAGAAGCGCTCATATTGGAGAAGGAAATCTATATTTACAGTCACCGCAAAGTGTAATGTGTGATCATATTGTTGCATCTATTGGAGTAATATAATGTTAGATAAATTATTTAAAAAATACAACTGTGATAAAAGTACCTTACAGCATAATTATGTAAAAGAATATGAAGCGCACCTTTTGTCGTTAAGAGAAAAAGAAATTAATATTTTAGAAATTGGAATATGGAAAGGAACTAGTTTAGAAGCCTTTCATGATTATCTTCCTAATGCACAAATTTATGGAGTTGATATATTTACTCGTGTATCTGAAAAAGATGTACCGGTGCTCAAGCGAGATCGTGTACATTGGATGAAAGCTGATAGCACACAAGAAAATCTTACTAAAAAAATTATTCAGCATTTTGGTGATATTAAGTTTGATGTTATTATTGATGATGGGCTACACACCCCGGAAGCAAATCTTAAAACATTTAATAATTTTTTCCCGCTCCTTAAAGAAGACGGAGTTTATTATGTTGAAGATGCATGGCCAATTGATATTCTTACTACAAAAGAAATGGAAAATAAATGGTTAAAAGACCGACCTGAAAAATATAATATGTTTAAATTCATGCCATTCTTATCTGAAATTAAAAAACATAATGTAACAAGACTTGACTTTCGGAAGATGTCAAATCAAGATGATAGCTATATTTTTAAAATAGAAAAAAAATGAAACCCGAAGATTTAAAAACACTATTTGCAGATGGAGTATCTGTAGTAGGAAATGCAAAATCAATATTACGAAAAACGCCATTAGCCCATGAAATTGATTCGCGGCCTACTATAAGATTTAATTGGATCGATTTAGATCACACGAAATATACTGGATCTAGAAAAGATTGTATATGTACAAATATTCCGCAAAAAATTAAAGAAGTTGAATATAAAATTTTAATAGGAAGAGTAAAAGATTCAAGGTTTGATTTTTTTCGTTATCCGGATGATCTATTATCTAACTTAAGGAAAAATCTAAGTAAAAAGCCTTCAAACGGTATTCGAATATTATATTTGCTTGATTATCTAGAAATAAAAGATGTACACATATATGGATTTGACTGGAAAGAAACACCTTCTTTAATTAAGAAAACTAGAAAGTCGACTCCAGAAAATGAGCACCATAATTATCAACAAGAAAAAGCTTTTTGTTTAGAATTAGTTCAACAAAATAATTGGAAGCATTATTAATGATTACAGAAAATTATAAAAAACAACTATCAAACATACATAAAAAAAGTAATTGGGGTGCTAATTCTAGATTATCTTCACCGAAGGTTCATAATATACCGGAATTAATAAAAAGATATAATGTTGAAACTTTAATTGATTTTGGTTGCGGTCAAGGTGGTGTTCATAAGTATTTAGAAAAAAAATATAATTTAAAAGATGCAACTGGTTATGACCCTTGTGTTAAAACATATGAAGTCTTACCGCAAGGCGTATTTGATATGCTAATATCATTAGATGTTTTAGAACATATTGAACCAGATTTTATTGATGACACTTTAAAATTAATAAACAATAAATTTAAAAAAATATCTTTCTTAAATATTCATACTTCTAAAGCTAAACTTATCTTGCCAGATGGGCGTAATGCGCATTTAATTCAGGAGCAGCCAGAATGGTGGAAAGAAAAAATTAGTCAGTTTATTGAAGGTAATATTATTGAAGAACGTTGGTTGCCATTTAATAAAAATAAACATAAAAATCCTGTCAACTATCTATTTGTAATTGAAAAATGAAAACGTATGCTATAGTAATAAAAGATCATAGTATCTCAGAACTCGGTTATAAAAAATTATGCGAGAGTTCTAAGGTAGTTCAAAATGACTTTGAGATAACAAAGTTTAACGCTATTATTCCTGAGCGAAATAAAGATTTAATGAAACGCCATAATATTGAATGGAATTACCCATGGTCTGGTCAAGTTTCTGATTTTGCTACAGGTCTTACTAAGTCTGCATATAAAACAGTTAATCCTCAGGCAAGAATAGCATGTGCTTTAAGTCATTGGACATTATGGAATAAGGTTGCAAGCGATAATAAGACGGTCCTAATATTAGAACACGATGCGTGTTTTACTACAAAGCTTGATATAACTATATCAAAAAAGTTTAATATCTTAGGAATTAATAACCCATTGGGGTGTACAAGACTGGCCAAAGTGTATTATAATAAAATTCTAGAAAATAAACAAGAACAACAACTCGTACCATGGATTGATTCACAAAATATTCCTCAGGGGCTGGCTGGAAATAGCGCATATATAATTACGCCTGCTGGAGCTAAGCAGATGCTTAAACTAGTAAAAGAATTTGGCCTATGGCCGAACGATGCGATTATGTGTAGACAACTAGTTACGGGTTTAGGTGTTAGTAGAAATTTCTATACTACTGTTCAAAAATTAAGAAGTACAACTACATCATGAAAAGTTTTGTTATAGCGATAAAAGATTTACCTGAATCAGTCCAGGCTGCAAAAAAATGCATAAGATCTGGAAATAGGCATGGCATTGATATAGAATATTTTGATGCTATAACTCCTAAAAATACTGACGTATATGCTAGAATGCATGAATTAGGATTGCCTTTATATTTTAAAGAAATATATTCTAGAAAAGATAATTGTATAGCAGCCTTTCTTTCACACTATTCATTATGGGAACAGTGTAAAGAATCTGGAGAAGAATATCAAATATTTGAACATGATGCAGTAATAGTTAACGATATTCCAGAAACACTTAATTATTTGGGTTGCATAAGTTTAGGAAAACCTTCATACGGAAAATTCGTTACACCTTCTACTATTGGTGTAAATACTTTAACTTCAAAAGAATATTTCCCTGGAGCACACGCATATAGAATAACGCCAAAGGGGGCGAGTTTATTAGTAACTGAATCTAAAAATTCTGCATGCCCTACTGATTTATTCTTAGATATAAGAAGATTTCCATTTTTGCAAGAATACTATCCATGGCCTGTAGAAGTAAGAGAAAGCTTTACCACTATTCAATCAGAGCGTGGCTGTTATGCTAAACACGGATACAACAATGAATACAAAATTATCTGATCTTTTTATCACCGGTTGTGATACTAATACGCAATGGCAATTGCCATGGTTTGTAGAAAACTTTAAAAAGCATAATCCTAATGCCGAGTTAATGATATACGATTTTGGAATGAAAGATAACCCATATCCAGAATTAAGTGTGCCCTTAAAAAGTAGTGATAAGGGTTGGTTTAAGAAGCCATCAGCGATGATGAAAAGTACACTCGTGGCAGATAAAGTTTGTTGGCTTGATACAGACTGTGAAATAAGAAAAAATATAGAAGATATATTTGATCAAACAGAAAAAAATAAAATATGCATGGCAGAAGATACTCCTTGGACATCTCGGCGTGGAGGCAAATGGTATAACTCGGGAGTTGTTGTATATGAAGGAACTCCTACTATATTAGCGCGTTGGGCAACTGAAATAGCCTATAGACCAGAAAGAGGTGATCAGGAAGTATTACACGCCATGTTAGATGACATGCAGAAGTTTATACATATTAAAGATCTTCCAAAAAAATATAATACGCTTCGACTCGATCTTATAGACGGATCGCAGCCTAAACAAATTAGCGTTATGCATTGGACTGGTCAAAAAGGTAATGATGAAATAAGGAAACAAATGAATGAGTAAAGTCGCTCATGTAATTGGTAACGGAGATATGGCTTCAATGTACAAGCCCTCTAAGGGTTTAAAGATTACTTGCAATATTCCTCCGTTTATGGTTAATAATGTTTATGCAACAGCTATTGTAGATTTTAAAATGTGCAAAGCTATCCATGAAGAAAGCGTTACGGTTCCGGGCGAATGGGTGTGTGGTTTTAGACCAAAGAAGTGGAGTGAAATGAATCCTGCATGGTACATGAAATATTCACCTCAGATCAAAGAATTTTATACTGTGTTACCAAAATATTGTAAAAATTACACTGACTTTAATTGTGGTCATTTTGCAACGCACTGGGTTGCTAATAAACTAAAAGCGACTGAGATCCATATGTATGGATTTGATTCTATATTTGATTTTACTGCTAGAAGTTTCACTGATTTGGTTCTTAATTCAGATAGAGGAAATACTAACAACCTTAGATTAATGAATAATTGGCGACCAATTTGGCCTTCAATGTTTAGAGAATTTCCAGATACTCAATTTGTACTTTATCATAAGCATGCTGATGCAAAGGTTAAACTTCCAGAAAATGTTGAAATAAGAACAAAAAATTAAAATTAGCCGTGTACATTACTTTTCAGACGTTGTAAGATCTGATTATGATGATGATAGAATTTCAAAATATACGCTCTGTTAAGTTTCAAGATTTAATCTGCGACGTACTAGAGTTTGGCCGAAAAAAATTATTTCCACGTCATAAACACGTTTATATAAATATTATTGCAACGCGCAATAGAGGAGTATATGGCGACTGCATGTATGAAGACGATCGTGACTTCACGATTCGCTTTGACACAACCCTTCCCCAGAAAGAAATCGTAACAACACTTTTGCATGAACTCGTTCATGTCAAACAATATCTCTATAAAGAAGAGATGAATTACGATCTTCCGTATGATGAAAGGCCGCATGAAATCGAAGCGCTTGCAAAAGAGAAACAACTAACGGAGGCTTACTATGGCCGCACGTAAAAATAATCAGTTATTTGATAAAGATTGTGGAGACGTAATTGATGACAATTTAAATATGACGGTGCCTTGGTATCTTATGGCAGCATACGCTTACTATGAAGAGGATCGTCCTATATTATCAGATAGCTATTTTGATAGACTAGCAAAGAAAATGTTAGAATATTGGGATATGATCGATCATTTTCATAAGGATAGTATAAGTAAAGAAATGTTAGAAGCGGGTACATTTTTAGGTGAGTATCCAAGCAGAGTAAAATATGGGCTTCAAGCTTTAAGAGGTAAAGATGGCAGATAGCGACGATCCTTGTGATGACGTTGTTGGTAATAATTTAACGGGTTGGGTAAAAACCAATAAAGAATATAAAAAAGAAGAAAAGGAAACAGTACCACTTTCATATGCTCGTTTTGAGCACGGATAAAAAAATTATAAGCCGTTGTTTACAAACAAAACAAAAGCGCGTAAAAGTGAAAATAAACGTGTACATTGCTTTCTACATGCTGTATAAAGGTTATATCAAAAGGAGAAAACAATGTCAAACTTCGGAATCAACTTTGTAACTGCTTGTTCAGGTGGCCTTAACTTTCGTATTCAAACTGCTGAAGGTGAAATCGAACGCCGCGCAGATGATACAGCCGATGGTGTATACTGGGTAGAGCGTTATGGTATTGCTTCTGATTGTTATCTTTCTTCAGATATGGATTTTGCATCTGAAGAAGGTTTTGCTGATGACGATGGAGCTAAAAAGTTTTTAAGCCGTATCATGAACAACGTATGTGAGGCGGCTTAATGTTTAGCCTCAATACACTTCTTAATGGCATGACAATTGCCGGTCTTTTCTTTGCAGTAGGAGCTA
>Ga0222717_10002747_pt1 | contig 13441 bp, 24 predicted proteins | sample C33_18DmetaG_FD_165053 | JGI IMG/M metagenome (GOLD analysis project Ga0222717, IMG submission 165053) | Estuarine water microbial communities from San Francisco Bay, California, United States - C33_18D | ecosystem: Environmental > Aquatic > Marine > Unclassified | place: USA: California...
AAAGAGGCTGGGACGTTACTATAGATGGTAAATTTAATTTAAGCCCTTCATATAGAGTTTTAGGTTCTTTTACAGAAGGCGCAACTAACTTACCTTTAGATAGAATTGTAAGTGAGGTTGATGCTATAACTGAAGCTTTTGATTCTAGAAATACCACATGGCAGCGGTTAGCACTAGCTATGGGTTGGAAAACTTGGGATGTTAGCGCTAAAAACGAAGAGCATGATCTTATAAAAACAGAAGCTAAAGCTGTTAGAAAAAAAGAAGGTATTGAAAAGGCTAAGAAAACTAGAGCTGGTAAAAAACTAACTAAAGAAGAAAGATCAAGAATTAGCGTTTTATTTAGATATTTACCTGATTCAGAGAAAAGAAAAGTAAGAAAAATGAGTAAAAAAGATAAAGATAATTATTTCTATAATTTAATTAAAAATAAATAATGAGTAAGTACTTTAAAGAAATAGAACAAAACATGGACACAGACTTTCTAGATAAATTAGATGAAGCTAGGGAGTTTGCCGGAATACCTTTTATAATAAACTCTGCTTATAGATCACCAGAGAAAAATAAAGCAGTAGGAGGTAAACCAAACTCGTCTCATTTAAAGGGTCTAGCTGTTGATATAAAGTCAACTGATAGTAGAACACGTTTTTTAGTTTTAAATGCCCTTATACATGCTGGATTTACACGTATCGGCATCGCTGATACATTTATACATGTAGACTACGACTTTGACAAGGATCAACAGGTAATATGGACCTATTAAACAAATAAACTATGGCTTATACACAAGAATCATCACCGTTTTTAAAAAAAGGTAGAATAAGAAAAACAACCAAAGGCAAAGGTAGAAACTTCAGAACAAAAGAAGAAGGTGCTGGCATGACGTCTAAAGGTGTTAAGGAATATAGAAAAAAGAATCCAGGTAGTAAATTAAAGACAGCTGTAACAGGTGATGTCAAACCAGGTAGTAAAGCAGCTAAACGTAGAAAATCATTTTGTGCAAGATCAAAAGGTTGGACAGGTGAAAGAGGTAAAGCAGCTAGAAGAAGATGGAAATGTTAAACTAATAAATATATAAAATATGGAATCACCGTTGTACAAAAAAATGACTTGCTGGAAAGGCTATAAAGCTGTAGGCAAAAAGAAATCACCTAGTGGAAAGAAAACTAAAGGTGGTAAAACAAAAATGGTAAATAATTGCGTAAAAAAATAAGGAATAAAACAAAATAGGCGTACCATACCTAAAAATTCCTGTAACCAAGAAGGGCCCTCATATCGAGAGCCCTTTTTTGATTAATATATAATTAGCCATCACAGGCTAAACAATCTTCACTCATTGCCTGCTGAGCAATATCACCACGTAATACAGATTCAGTTCTAGTGTAGTATAAGGTTTTAACGCCTTTCTTCCAAGCTTCAAAATGAACCTTATTCAGCCACTTAGGTTTAGCCTCAACAGGGAAAGCTAAATTCAAGCTAACTGATTGATCTATGTATTGCTGCCTTAATCCAGCTTGGTTTACTAGCTCTAGTTGGTTAATCTCCTTAAACGTTTTAAAAACATCTTTAACAGGTATATCCATACCATTAAGTAAACCGTCTAGCTCATCTACATCTTGTATAGATCCTTTGTCTGCTAATATTTGATCCCAAACCTTTTTAGTGTTAATACCTAGTTCTTCTAGAATTTTCTCTAATGTAGGGTTTTTTCTTATAAAAGTACCTTTAGAGCTTTGTTCTGTAAAAACATTCGCAGCCCACGGCTCGATACCCGGCGAAACATTACCACTAAGTTTACTATTAGAAACAGTAGGAGCAATAGCCCTAAGATGAGTGTTACGCATACCCGTACCGACGCACCATAAAGGTTCACCATATACTTCAGCAAGATCCATCGAAGCTCTTTCGCTTTCAATTTTAATTTGACTAAATATTTTCCTAGTTTCAAACTGAGATAATAAACCTTCGAAAGGAATACCTTTTTCTTGGAGATACGTATGCCATCCGAGGACACCCAAGCCCAATGCTCTCCCTTTCTGTGCAGATCGAATAGCGTTTTCGAATCCACGTAAGCCCTTTGCTCTTTGAATAAATTCTTCCATAACTCCATCAAGAAACCATATGGAGTCATATATAAGATTAGTGTCCTTCCATTCTTCATATTTAGCTAGATTTAATGATGATAAACAGCAAACAAAGCTATGGTTCTCATCTGTGTGCAATGTTATTTCACTGCATATATTAGTCATGTGAACTTTTAGCCCGTTGTCTTTATATGCTGGTGGATTTGCTTTGTTAACGTTTCCTTTAAACATGATATACGGTTCTCCAGTTGCTTTTCGTTTTCTAAGTAGTTTACTCCATCTAGCCCTTGCATCTGCATCTCCTTGTTCAAGTTTACGCATAAATTTATCGCCCACAATTGCGCACTGATGTAAGTTAAGCGACTGTCTGTTAACATCTCCTTTGGGCTCTCGAATTTCAAGCCACTCCTCAAAATCGGGGTGGTCGATGTTAATATTAACGCTAGCAGCTCCTCGTCTAACTGATCCTTGATTTGTGGCAAGTATTGTTGAGTCATATATTTTGCAAAAGGGTACGACTCCGTCTGATGTTCCATTTCCTGTAATTTTAGCGCCAGCGGGTCTAATTTGATTAACACCGATACCAACTCCACCGCCGTGCTTAGCGAGTAGCATCATCTCTAAATTCTTTTGCCCTATATCTTGAATGCTGTCCGCGACGTCAATACCAAAACAACTAATAGGTAAACCACGATCAGTACCGGTATTTGAAAGTACAGGAGAAGCAAGGCAAAGCCAACCATTCCAAATATAACTAAAGAACGTCTCAGCCATTTCTGGTTTATATAACCTACGAGCAACTGTTTTAGAGACTCTCTTGTATGCCTCTTTAGGTGTTTCTCCTTCAAGTAAATATCCCCCGGATATAGTCTTCTTGTATACGTCTGTATCACCCCAAGCAGGGTAATCTTTTCCTTTAATCCAGTTTTCATTCCACATTATATTTTTATTATTTTTTTATTTATTTCTTTATTGTTAATACTTATGTTTACTAAATATATTCCAGACGGAAAACATCTTAGGTCTGGAAAGTCAGTTAAGTGTCTACCTTTTATATCGTAAACTCTTATTTTAAATTTTTTCTTAGTACTCAAGAAAAACATACCTTTAGTTGGGTTTGGATATAGTTTCAACTCGCTGAAATCCAAGCTACCAATACTCAACGTGGGTTCTACAATAAGCTCTGATATATCACACTTATAATATACTGAATAGCTATTGTAATTAACGCTGCCGTAAACAGTTAAGACAGCGTTATTTACATACACATTATTTTTAAGCTTAAAATCACCATCATAGTATATGTTTATGAAATTAGCTACATTACAATTATTTCCTATAGTAATATCGCTAACTATGTCCATATCATAAGCCTCATTAAATCTACCGTTAGATATAACAGTGTTCTGAGACTCTAATATAGATGCGAAACCTAAACCAAATACCAATAGTAATATAAGCTTAAATATAAATATAACTGTTTCGTTTTTATTCTTTAGATTCTTCATCAGTTAAACTATCTTTTAGCTTTTCAATAGCTTCTTTGTATCCGTCCATAAGCTTAACGACTTCTAAAGTTCCAACGGATAGATCTTTTATATGCGTATTATCTTCTAATAGCTTTTGCACTATGTTTATTAATGCTTCAACTTTTTTCTCTAAAAAATCTACTCTACTTTGTTTTTTTCCTTTCATATTACCACATGTCTTCGTAATCTTCATCTTCCGCAGCTTTTGAATAATCTGTCGGTCTGATAGCGAAAAAATCAGTATGAGTTACGCCACCAGTTAGATGATAAAACCAGTCAAGGTTCGAAGCTGCATCTTTATCGTAAGGAAAATAATTCCCAAGATCAATGTAACCAAGCTCAACTAGTTTTTCGTTAGTTCTCTTTTTTATAAAATGTTTTAAGTCATTAGATTTCATGCCTTCTATGTCACCCATTTCAAACATCTTATCTATATATTTCATCTCTAGCTCTATCATAGTCTCAGCGGCTTTTATAATGTCCTCTCTGCATAAATTAAGTAGTTGACTATCTTCACCACACATGTCACGAAATAATTTGCAACCCATTTTACTATGCAACGATTCATCTCTTACTGACCATTTCATTTGTTGGCCAATACCTTTTAAAAGGTTACGTAGTTGAAAAGAGTATAATACAGCAAAAGCACTGTACAAACTAACTCCTTCAGCAAAAGCTGAAAACACAGCTAATGACTTACCAATACCTACAGAACTGTTACCATTATAGGCAACTAGATTGTCGAAACGAGCAGAAGTAGCTGGTTCATGCAGAAATGCTTCATAGTCTTCCAATTTTAATGTTTCATTTAAATAGCTATATGCTACAGCGTGTACAGTCTCCTGAGAGCCGAACATCATAGCCATTTGCCTGATTTCGTGTTTAGGAAACCACGATACGACTTTCTGGGTCCAGTAATCTGAAACTGCGCACTCGGTCTGCGCGAACCCAAGAAGTATGTTCCCGACGATATTTTTCTCTTTGTCATTTAATTTTTCTTTCCAATCTTTAATATCACTTTGCATAGATATTTCGGTATGTAACCAAAACGCTTGAGCCTGTTTTAACCAACCCTCTGTATAATAATAAGGGTATTCAAACGGCTTGTAAGCTATTCTTTCATCTCTTAAACCCATCTAAGTTTGTAAAGTTTTTAATAGTTAGTAATTCATTTTTCCAATACTCAACGTGAGAGATCATTGCGGACTTTGTAGTTGATCTAGATATTTTACTCATATCAGATAAAACATTGTCCACAAAGAAGCTCACGGATAGTATTATTTGTTTATACTCATCATCACTCATCACCTATGTATCTCTATTGCTAGATCTATTAAGGGCATATAAATAACGTGTGTAACGGAGTTTTCATATGGATAACTCCTCATACCAATTAATAAGCCAGGGTAGAAACCTACAGACACTGACCAATCTTTTATTTTATTTTTCATAAGCACTTTATATTATATTTATCTTGTAATTCTAATAACTCTTTATACTTAACTCTACCTCTTACGTTCCAGGTCCATTTGACCCATTTAGCTATTTGCCTTTCCGCATACTTTTGCCTTCTTTGTCTAGCCTTTTCATGAGGATTATTTTTATCGTTTCGTCGCATTCTTTCTGATTTTGTGGTTTATAAAGCGTGACATTTGGAAATTGACTAGTAACTAGTTTTTTAAACAACTTCCAACGCATCGGAAATGACTCGTTAGCCCTGCCTTTTGTTTCAATTATAAAATCATCGCCAATAAAATCAGGTGTATACTTTATAGGTAGTATTCTTTTTTGACCTCTATTTCTGTAATCACCTTTACCATTAGCTTGTCTTTCGTATACTTCATTGTCAAAATGAAAACCACTAAGCAACACAAATGTCTCACCTTCATACTTGGCTTTTATCTTAGCGTTTTTTAATGCCATATACATATACCGCTCTAATCCAGAAGCGAAATTGATCCCGTCATAAGTAACTTTTTTACTTACAACAGGACCTCTTTTCTTTTTCTTTTTAAATGGTTTTTTTCTAGCGAACATATTACTCTTTAACTAATTCATAATCAACTTCCATGTTAGCTAAGTCTTTGTAATGAATACCATCGTTTCCATTCTGAGCAACTACGTTCATTCGTTTCACAGCGGATTCCTCTATTTCATCAGACAAACACTGACGCGCTGATTCTATGTATAGCAAAGCGTCCATGATCTCTTCTTGTACGTCTACTAAAAATCTATCTAGATCTTTCTTTTGACCTTCGATCTCTTGCATCATAGTGGCTCCGTACTTCTGTTGACCTACAATACTACGCTCATCTATCTTTTTTATAACTCTACGAACTATTTCATCTTTAGTTTCTATTTTCATATTATGCTTCTTTTTTAAATGTTCCGTTAATCATTTTACCTTTTCTATCTTTTATTTCGTTGTAGGCACTATCAATACAATCTTCTATTGTGACACCTTCCATGTGAGCTAGATTTGTTAATACAACAACCATATCTCCTATAGCGTCATATATTTCAGCATCATCTCTTTTCAATAACGCCTGTGCTAACTCTCCAGCTTCTTCCATTAGTTTTATGTATTGAGTATCTGAATCACCTCTATCATATAAACCTCTGTCTTCAGCCCACTCTCTAATATCCTGAAAAGTTGTTGTTGGAAAACCAGATGCAGCTTTTTGACATGAAACTGGAGGTTTATGCATTGTATTATAAAACGCCTCGTAGTAAGGTTTATTGTATATGTAACATCTATTGTTCCTGTATTTAGATGTTTGAACGTTAGACAATATCCAATTTATGTGACCTTTATCTAGTTTAAAGCTAAACTCTTTATTGCCCCAAGTCATACCAACACATTCATACAATCTAGCTTTTAACTTGTTTAACGGTACAGGGAATGTTGATGTTTGTTCTGTTATATTTATATCCATTTTTTTAATTTTATATTTTACATCATCTAATTTATAGCCATAAGACTTTTGAAGTTCTATTTCACGGTCAGATATGTAATTTATATCTTCTGACTGTTCAAGAACTTCGTATTCATCTTCTGCGTAACCTTGCTGTTGCGTGACGCGTTTAATAAGATTACGTGTTATACCTATTTTTTTACCTGGTATGTGGTATAAATAATATATCATATTATAGTTTGTTTTTATATAAGTGCATATTGTGTGCGTGATGGTAATACCATCCGACGTCGATAGATAGTCTGTCTGCAACCATTTTTTGTAATGATGCAAATTGATACTGATCATTACAGAAACCGTACCAGATGTCATTAGAACGCATATAGACAGACATACAAAGCTTATTATTTATAATTGTAAACTGAACCGCGTAAGTACAAGGCGTATCTTTACCATATCTATCATTTTCTTTAGCGTCGTATATACTTATAGCAGCATGCCTAGTATTTGGATTATCTCTTAGCTTATTAACTACGTAATTTAACTGGTTATCTCTTTGCCATTGATAACCATAGTTAGAATTAACTAGACCGTGCTCATCAGCCATGCGTTTCCATATTGGCGGAATTTTACCATACAACTCTCCAAGCTTTTCAATACTTGGATCACCAGATAGATACCACTGCCATTCAGCTTCAGCATACTTACTACTCCATTTTCTATCAGCATTTGTTATTACTTTGTCTAAAGGATTTTCTATATAAAAACCACAATTAAATATAGCTTTAGTATCACCGAAGTCTATGCCGTCTTTTGTTATCTTATTTAGAACAGCTTCGTAAGCTTCGTTAGCGTTTTTAAATTTATTTATCATTTTTCTTTTTGTAATAGTGTTTATAGTATTCATAGGTTTTACTCCATATATCTGCTTTAGTATAGCTGTTTGGATCTGTATTAGTTTTGTCGTTGTTAACTATATCTATAGCCCATCTAGCCTCTCTTATAGCTCTTGGTGATATATATATTTTATTTCTTATACACCAAATATAAGCTTTTAGATCTTCTTCAGTAACAGTATAGTCACCCATATCCCATCCGTTCTTCTTAGCCATTTATTCCCAAGGCATTTTTTCTTGATTAATATCTAATGGAACATGCGGTAAAAAACAGCCTGACTTTGGCTCCCATTTAAAATGTGCTTCAGCTCCGTTTTCACCGAGATTTTGAAACTTTATTTTAAGCACCTTAGCTTTAACTGTTTTATCTTCATAATTTCTATGAATTAATATACCATGATAAGACGCATCGTACCATTCACCACCACCTTTAATATTGTACATTGTAGGTTCTTCTATTTTACCGTCTTTATCTTTGTACATTTTAGTTGGATGTGCTACTATAAAAACTAACACATCAAACTTTTTAGCAAAAGTCTCTATCTTAGTTAAGTACTCCATTGTATAACGATTAACGTCTTCAGTTTTACAATCTACATCTCTAACTTTATTAAATGGATCAATAACTAGGCATTTAATACCTTTGCGTTTAACTAGCTCAGCTCCCTTCTTTAAAACTGATTCTAATGTATAACGCTCCATATCAATATGATAGTAATTACTATTACAATGATCTGCTATTTGATTCCATTTATCACCACCAATATCATCTCTACCAGGCATTCCTTCCCATGTTTTACGCATTAGTTTATGAGCATGTAAGTATGTTGGTACATTTTCTGGTGAAGCAAACGCCGTTTTCCAGCCGTAGTTTTTGTTATATCCAACAACCATTTGGTCGACAAAATCACTTTTACCGGAAGACGGAATACCAGTGACAGTAATGAATTGACCAGTGTAAGTTGAAAATATATCATCAAAATTTTCAAGGCCAATTTGAAACCCCGGCTTAAAGCCATTTCTAACAAAGTCTGTAATTTCATCTTCAATATCCCTGAATGTTGTAACATTCTCAAGTGGTACTGGTTTTGCTTTTGAAATACGCTCTGATAGTTTTTCTTTTCCATATTTTAATAAGTATTCGTTAGCATCTTTACAATCTTCAAACGAAGATAAAAAACAAACCTCAGATCCTAGCCTACGTATCAACTCTGTTTGCAAAGCTTGTCCAGCTTCATCAGAGTCTACGGCTAATATAATCTTTTCTTTGTCTTCAAAGTAATCAATACAACTATCTAAGTAGTCTAAGTTATTAGAATTAAGCGTTGCACCGTTTGGAACTGATATAGCGTTTGTTATACCAGCTTCATGTAGCGCAAGCACATCCATCTCGCCTTCTACTATAACACAGTATTCATAACCAACAATACTATCTATGTTATAGAAGACTTTCTCAGCCCCTTTAAATAATTTAAAGTTCTTTCTTCCATCTCGGTATTTAACGTTAGTTAATTCACCGCCCATAAAATAATTGAACTTTATAACATTCTCGGTCTTACCGGTCTGTGGCATCCATTCAGGACCCTCGGTAACTTTTAAGTCATCGAGAGTCTGTTTGGATATACCTCTTGTTTTAAACCAATCTTCAACTTTCATGCCAGGCTCTTCAAACTTGTAAGGCTCTGGCTTGATATATACTTTTTCAGCTTTACCTTTACGCTGATAAGTATGTAGTTGAAATGATTTATTACAATTGTGACAAGTACCGAGACCCCGTTCCCAATCATAAGAAGCACATTTTGCTTTTTGATTTTTGGGTTTCCTATCGTGAGAGCACAAAGGGCATACACCCTGTTTTTTACCCTCTTCTAGGCCATGCTGATTGAATTCATCAATAGCAAATCCATTGATCTCTGTTGTCTGCATTTAATTTAATTTAATTATTAATCTTCTTCTCCTTCCCTACAGTGTGGACATATGTCACAAAAGTCGTGCTCTTGTTCTGACATTTTTTTACCACAGAACTCACACCTCATTAGAACGGTAGATCATCTTCTTGAGGAGCAAATGATTTAACTGGAGCCGCTTGTGCAGCTGGTTGTCCATTCTCCATATAAGGAGCTTTATCAACATTTTCACCATTAGTCCAAACTACTTTAACGTTGCCCAGATAAACTTTAGGTGCTTTAGCCTCTCGCTCCTCCTTAGATTGTTCTACCACTACAGGTCCTTGGTTACCGAATTGATCAACTTCGTCATTTAACGTTATTGTAATTCCTAAATAAGAACCCTTTTTGCCATTGTAAATTTTATCCTTAGGGATTTCATTTAGATTAATGTTTGCTTTAATAATACTTGCCATAATTTCCTTTTTTGTTATAAAGTCTTGTTAATAAAAAATTGTTTTGGATCGAAATCCGGTGTTTCGTAGAACAATTTATACTGCTCTACGGCTTGTTGTACTTTATCTAAACCACCTTCATAGAAAGCATCGGAACAATCATATATCCCTATTTGATGTGTTTTCTTATCTATAGCTATGAAAATCAAATCATAACCAAATAGTCTTCGATAAATATACGCTTGACTGTCGTAGTTGTAACGAAAAGCTGAGCTTCTAAATTTTGTTATATCACCAGTTGTTTTAAGATCTATTACTAGTTTCTCATCGTGATTAACGATATCAGCTTTACCTTTCCACCACATCCCTTCAATCTCTGTAATCCCAGGTTGTTCGTATTCAACATTTATACCCTCTATCAAATCCATGCAATATTTATTACTTTTCATTGTATCAATAAGTAGTTGAATATTATCTGCTTCGTGTTGTAGCAAACACATTTCCCCATCTGAGATCTCTTTATACTTCTTAGTGTTTCTAGTTGATGATTCTATTATTTTAAAATTCTTTAATTTGTTTGGCTCTAAAATAGCCGTGTGGAAATAACCACCAATTAAAAAATTAATATTAGGACCTTGAGAGTCACCAAGAGATAAAGGGTTTTTTAACAATGTAGATATATCAGAATTACTTCTAAACTGCTGACCAAACTCTCCATAGTAATGCTCATCTATCTTAAGCTTTTCTAATATATCTTTTCTTGTTAAATCGTCCATGTTATAAAGTTGTTAATTTAGTTTCTATCTCTTTAGAGATATTGTATTTAGCTTTTATAGCTGATAACTTACCTCCTTTTTTAATAAACTCCACTGCTTTTGGATAAGCTGGATCTTTTTCTGAGGTTAACGTGTTTTTAGCTTTCGGTGCTTTACCGTGTGAGTTAGTAGCGTCAGCGTCAGCAGTATCGTCAATTAGAAATAAATTCCCAAGAGAATATTTTTTACCGTAACTAGAGGCGCTACCAAATTTCTGTGGCATCTGCATACCTTTCTGATCGAGATCAACTCCGACAATAGCAGTCGCGTGTATAGCATCTTTGCCGTCAGTTATAACAGCTTTAGATTCTAGCATAGGAAAAGGATCTGTAGATATTAACGTTTCGTTAATTGTTACTGATACTCCTAACTCTAATAGAAAGGGCTTTGTTGCTTCGAGAATGTCTTCGGCTGATCTGAAGTTGTATTTGCCGAATGAATTAAATCTACTTTTCTTCGATTTAAATTTTGTCTGGACAGTTGCCAGTTTTTCATTTAATGTCATTGATTTCATATAAGTCTGTCTTTATATAATTACATATTAATTTATAGTTTTACAATATATTATTCACGTAACAGACAGTAAATCAGCTACTTGCGAGTGATCTACGGTCTGAATTAGTTTGTCTATTGCGCGTCTTTTTATTTCAGATATAGTAACGTGTAACCTACTACCTGATATACCCAAAGCACCAGCTATTTGCTTAGCAGAGCTTTTATCACAGTCAAGTCCATAGCTCATATTTAAAACATCGTACTCTACTTTACTAAGATTTTTTTTCATTAAACTTAGTATGTACGCGTTGATTAAATCTATGTTGTATTTGTTAGATTTGTCTTCTATTTGATTTACGAAAGTATCACCTTGATCTTGTGTTTTGTTCTCATCTATACTGTCGAACATAGAGTTAAAAAATATAGCAACAGATTTTTTGTCATCTGGGTTTTTACGTATTTCATTTATCTTGTGTTCAGGTATACGCATGTTACCTCTGTTTATATTTATCTGTCTTCTAATAGCTCCTTTTATTCTTTTACTTAAAAACGATTTTAAAGTTTTCTCAACATCTGGTGACTCGTCTATCATTAGCCAATCTATTTTATCTACAGCTTTTGTTAAAGCCTCGTTACCACATTGTATTAAATCATTTATACTTAAAACGCCAGAAGCTTGCTGACTTGTCGCAAATTTTCTAGCTAAGTTTTCAACTAAAGGCATAAATTTTATTATTAACTCGTCTCTAGTGTATTCATCATAAAACTTACTATCAGGTATAGATCTTTTTAAATCGCTTTTATACCTTATATAGTTTTGAACATTATATTTTTTCATATTTATATTATCGATTACTCGTCGTATTAATTTTGTATAAATAATTATCATTATATCCTTCCATTCCGCATTTATCTTCTATAGTGTTTATATACGTGTAACCTTCAACACTTAAATCGCTAAGAGTTTCACATTGCTCAAATTCTATATCACAAGTCTGATTAGATGATACACCTGGATCTAGTATCTGTATTGAAGCAAAAGTGCAGGAGTTTATTTCTCCACCAAAACCACCTTGGTCAACAGCGTGTCCTACAACTATACCTCTACCAACATTTACGACGCCACCGTTGCCTAAAAAGAATATATTATTATTTACTATTAAAGACTTTTCAACGTTTAAAGTTCCACCACCTGTTATTACAACACTTGCTTGAACATTTACGTCTTCATTTGTTACAGTTAAAACAGCATTTCCATTTATTCTTATTGTTCCGTAATTTACCAAGCTAGGTACACATAAATCATCGCTAACTATTAAAGCATTGTCATTGCTCCTTGATTCTATTTTCTTGTAAACATCATATATTTCCGTGCAATCATCACTGCACCCTGTTATTATAAAAGCTAATATTATTACTATTTTTTTCATATTTTTAAAAGTATTGGGGTTAATGTATTTATTGTTTCTTCTGTCATCGTAGGAAACTTAACGTGTAACAACTCATGAACTACATCATCTTGCCTTAGTTTTCTATCGTGTATTATTTCATACTCTTTATTGTTAATCTCGCAGACTCCTACAAAGTATCTATCTTCAACTGGTATATCGTTGTCTATTAATACCTGATCTCTGTCTATAGATCTAGTTGTTATTTTAGACTCTATATTTAACAAAGATCTCCATTTATTTATTATTTCATTACTCATAGTATTCTTTTTAATTGCTCTTTGATTGCTAGTATATCTTCATCAGTCACATCTATAATCTGATTTCGTTCTTCTCTTTCAAATATAATATCGTACATTACGTCATGAAAATGGTCACCTATTATTTCATCTAGGCGATTAGCGATATCTTTTATTTCTTCCTGGGTTAAATTCATAATTTCTCTATTTCTTGTTTAACTTCTTCCCAATAAGTGTAGTCGTCTATATAAAATAGCCTGCTACCCTTAAGTATCTCATCTACACAAATTAATGCACATTGTCTGACATCATACATTAAAAAGTGTTTATTGTTATAATTGAATTTTTGAACTAACTCTATTGCTTTTTCTTTTGGTGTCATAATTTCTTTATTTCTTGTTTAACTTCTTGTAAAAATAAAATCTCTACTAATGTTCTATCGTACCTTTTGCCCTTCATAAAGATTGGCTTTAACATCTCATCTGCACAAATTAATGCACATTGTTTAGCGTTATCGGTTTCTCCTTTTTCATCGAATTTCATCGCAATTTCCATTGCTTTTTCTTTTGGTGTCATACTATTTCTTCTTTAATCTTTTTAATTTTAGCTAATGCTTTTTCTAGATCATTTCTATCCATTAAATGATAAATTCTTTTTGCAAGTTCTTGTAGTTCTTCAA
>Ga0222717_10002748_pt1 | contig 13439 bp, 2 predicted proteins | sample C33_18DmetaG_FD_165053 | JGI IMG/M metagenome (GOLD analysis project Ga0222717, IMG submission 165053) | Estuarine water microbial communities from San Francisco Bay, California, United States - C33_18D | ecosystem: Environmental > Aquatic > Marine > Unclassified | place: USA: California...
ATATTTCTAATTCCTTCTTTAGACTTTTACCTTCTGATCTAAGTTTTGCTCTCACTTCTTTTCTAGCAATACCTAAATACTTAGTTATTTCTACATCTGATAACAACATTCTAAATACACCATGAAAAGCTTCATGATATCTAAATGGTGAATTAGCTCCAGTATAAATTGTACCATTGATTGTTTTGCCACCAGCAATATTGTTTAAGTTTAATACAAACGCACCAACTCTTTCACCACCTGCCTTTAAATTATCACCTAATAAATTAATATCCTCAATGCTTATAAAGTCAGGTAAGTTTTCTTCAGCCCATAACATAAAAGTATCTATGTCTTCTACATCTGTAATAGATAAAGAGCTTAGTATTTTATTAGCAGAGCTCATTATAGCAACTTTTTTTGCTAAAAGCTTTTGATATTCTTCGCTTTCCCTAAGTGCTTTTGATTGTTCTTTTCTAGTTTTACCTTCTTGCAATTTTGCTTTTAAAGCTTTAATCTCAGCTTTTATATTAACTAAAGGAGAATTAACTACTTCCACAGCCTTGTCAGCTTGTTCTGTAACACTCTCATCTAATGGATCTTCTGTGGTTGGTACCACCTCAGCTGCACGATCTTCAGCAGAAGTACTTTGAGTTGTATTATAAGCTGCTTGTTCTGCTCCAGGATCCGCAAATAATTGAAGTGAAGAAGGACTTGTAACTGATTTAATTACATTGGTAGTTGTTAGTTCTAATAGCTGTCCAATAGATGCATTTCTAGGAAATGATGATGTAAAGTTTTTAGCACTCAAAGATATTTTCTGGTCGCTAATTGTTTTATTATCATTAAATTCTTGTATGAAATCATTTATTTTTTTAGGATTAAGTATTCCCTCATCCATTATAGTATCCTTACTTAACCTAACTGTTTCTAAACGGCTTTCATTTACAGATACTTGTAATTCTATTTTACCCCATGGACTAACTTGCAAAGAAATATTAACACCTGGATTATTTGTAATAAACAATTTTTCATTTAATGCTTTATTCCAAACTCGTAAAGCTTTTAATTCTTTAGATCCTTTTTTAAGTTGTGTGCCTGTACCTTTAGGTAATTGACCTATAACTTTTTGAGCTTGCGCAATTGTTTCAAGCATTAGCTCATCAAAGTTTAATGGTTCAGCTGCTAAATTAACTAAGCTATATGTTCCATTAGGCATTAACACAACGGCCATATACCCATCAGTACCATTTAACATTTCCTCATACCTATAACCTAGTGAAGCCTGCACCTTATTTAACAGTTCACGTCTTGCGGTGCCTTCTAAATTTGTCACACCAGTAACTGTTCTTGGTTGACCCTTTAAACTTTTTTCAAGTTTATATATTAAATAGTTACCGTCTTCATCAGCACGGTTATAATCTAATTGATTTAAAGTTCTTGTAGAACTATTATCATAATCTGTTTTTCCTAATTGTAAATTAAAAGATATGTCATTAGGTAAGTCACTTACTTTAAGTGTAATAGTTTCTCCTGAGATTTCATCATAGAATAAACCATTCAAGGTATTAGTTAAAACCTGACTAGTAGCAAAATTCTTTTTAATTAATTCTAATGCTTGTTGTGCAGTAAGTTCCTTTTGCAAGTACTCCGGCAATCTAATTAAATTATTTGCTTGATCAATTGTAAAATTGTTAGGTTTTAGTTCTACACCATTAGCTTCAAAATAAAAGTTTTCTGTATTAATAAAACCAAATATACCTTGAGCATCTGTGCTAGGATCAATCCCTGCAACTGATAAGGCTTTATTTATCTTACCCAGTATACTTGGATCGCTTGTCTTAATTCCAATTATATATTTTGATTGTATTTTTTGTATATACTTATTAGGTTGATTTCCAGGATATACATATAATCCTTTTTGTTTACCAGCTTCAGGATCTAATGTAATAACAAGTTCAAGATTTTTAATTTCATCTTGCGTTAAAGCAGATATAATAGCATTGTATCTATTTACACCCTCTTGATATGTTTCAGTAAACTGGCCTTTATCATTTTTGTTTCTATAACCATAAGGAGTAACTGGTTCTGACACATCTAATCTAGATACATCATCTGCAAGAATATCCATGTCTATCTTTTGTAGATCATAAAAACCTTTAAATGCTCCAGGTTTTACATATACTAAAAACTCTTTCTTTGCATCAAATGACAAATCACTTTTATCATTTGGAATTAAAGTTAAATTTTTACCTTCTAAAATTTTATTAGGCTTACTTAAGATTTTATATTCAATAAGGTTACCTTCCTTGTCTTTCTTATATACAAGACCTCCGGTATTTAATATTTCACCATCATATACAAACTCACCTACATTACCATAATCTTCTTCTAATTTTGCTCTTAATTTTTCAACATTGTCAAGATCTGTAAATAATCCAAGACTTTCTCCATACTCTTCTAGTACTTCTGGACTTACCTCTTCTTTAGTTTTTGAATCTACAATAGTATATGTTTGTATTGCACCACCGAGGCTATCATAAGTTGTTTCTGTTATAATAGAAAAATTTACACCCGGTTGTCCATATACTTGTCTATTGGGATTTCCTTGAAAGTTTTCACCTTCTGCCTCCATGCTTACTGTTTGTCCAGTAACGTCCGATAATGATAAATCAAGTTTTTGTAATACATCGGATACAAGGTTATTTTGTAAACCATTATCAGATGATAACCAATTAATAAATAATGTATCATCTAATTTTTGTTCTTCTGTAAGTAAATCATTTGGATTTATTAATTTATCATTAGCAATCCATATATTTTTTAATGCAGCAAATGCATTTCTAAAATTCTTAGCAGGTTCAGTATTAATCCATTCTGCATAAGGTAATGTCTTCTTATTAAGCTGTGCATTCTGATAATTTTTATACTGTGTTAAAAGCAAAGCTTTATATACATCAGAATTAGACGGTGCTATTTCTTCTTCAATACCAAGCTCTTCTAAAGAAGCATTTACTTCTTCTCTATTAGCTGCTTGTATCTCTGCTTCTACTTTACTAATCTCAGCCGCTTCAGTTTCTTGAGCTTCTTTTTTACTAGTAGCATTATATACTTCTAGCAAACCTTGTATCTCAGCATATAACAAAGGGTTAACAGCTTCTGTTATTTGACCGTTCTTATTATAGAACTCATCTAAAAATACAGCTGACCCTGTAAGTAAAAATGCCTTGGCTTTTTCAGGAGCTATAATTACATTTCCATTATCTAAACCAGCTATCTGATTTACTAATTCATTTTTCTTATTTAGTTCAGCATATTCTTTAAGCACCGCTTTAAAGTCATCAGACAAATTTTCAAAGGCATTAGTAAATACTTGATTTTGTCTTTCAAAAATTTCATTAAACCTTTCAGGATTATTTAAATACTCTATAGTTTTATCATAGGTCTTAGCTCTTCCCTTTAAAGCTTTGTAATCAACTATATCCTTTAATGCTTCTCTTATTGCTTCTTTGTTTGCAAAAGTACCTTTACTATTAGCTAAATATTTTACATATTTTTCAAATTCAGGTAATAGCTTATTGGATACTTTTGATTTATTAAATGAACCATCTTTATTTAAATTTTTTGGATCACTTAAAATAACTTCTAATGCAATTAATCTTTCTTTTTTATCAGTCTTATCTTTTATTATTTTTTTATTTTGTTCTGTATCACCTGTCAATACAGATAACTCAGCCTCTAAATTTGATAACTCTTGATTTATACTATCTTTATCTAATAAAACAGTAATATCACTTGCTGCCATATCTTTAAATAAAGGATCTGACGCTAACGTTTGATAAATACTATTTGATCTTTCTAAAGCTCTATCAAACCCATCCTTTGTAAACATATACAAATAGTTTGCATGAGCCCAAGCTGCTTCTTTAATTGCTTCTTGTTGATATTCTTTAGTTCCTTTTTTAAATTGTTGTCTATCAAAAGGATTAGGAAAATCATCTTTCCTATTATTGTAATCATTCTCAGTTTTTTCAATCTGATTAATCATACTTTGAAAACGCTCTCTTGCTTTTCCACTTTCTACTTCTTTCTTACTAGCAAATCCGGCATCAATAAGTTCTTGATCACTTAGTTTATTATAATCTTCTAATTGATTTTGAAATATCTGTCCACCCCCAGTACTTAAGACTGTATATATTTGTTGAAATTTACCAAAGTCTTTTGCATCAATAAAACCAAATCTATCATCTGCATAGTTAGACTGAGTAAGTTCACCAGCTACTTGCTTTTGAATTAAAAAGTTTAATTTTGCAGGATCCCATAATTGTGATGGATCTTCAGCTTGTTGATTCCAAGCTTCATTATATGACTTTACAACATTTTTAACCCAATTTTCTTGAGCTTCATTTTGTTGAGCGTAAGCTGCTTTTGCTTCAGCACTTCCATACTTTCCTTTAGCTGCTCTGTATGTAGCGGGTATTCCTTGGAAAAATAATTTTTGTGGTCCTTGTACAATACCACCCATTAAAAATCCTGACATAAATGTTTCAAATCCTTGAGCACTAAACTGATCACTTACTGCAGAGTGTACAGATTGCTTATAAAGATCATATCCTCCAGAACCAGGAGTTGTAAATATATTTTTATAGTAATCGTTTGTTGCTCCAGAAATAGCTTCTTGTCCAATTTCTTGAAGGCCTTCTGCAAAGTTAGCAGAAAAGAATCTTAAACTTGCACCTGCTAATTTTCTAGTATTACCTTTTATACCAGCTGATTTAACTCTGTTAAGTAATCCTGTAAAACCTGTACCTGCATCTCCAAATACACCCTCAATTACATTACCATTCTTATCAAACTTAGCTAAAACCTTTTTACCATCTTTACCTAATACTGTACCTTTTTGTATTATTCTTCTACCAATACCAGTTACTTTTTCATTAGCTAATCTAGCAAATGATTTATTAAAGCCACCAAAAGCATTACCTAATACAATTTGATTACTTAGAAAAATTAAAGGAGCATTGGCAAGGAATGTATCAAAGCTTGCCTTAGAAGCATTATCTTGTATTGCTTCTAATTGTAGAGATGTTATAGGATCTCCTAAATTTTTGTTAGATTGTATAGCAAGGTTTTCATTAATCCTTTGGTTATAAACCATACCTGATTCCAAACTACTTTCAGCTAAAGCAAGATTTAATGATCTTAAATCTTTATAAAATCCACCAAAAGTTTTACTGGCCTTGGCCATGTTGCTTAAATTTTGAGCACCATTTTGAGCAGTCTTTAAAGATCTTATTGCAGCTACTGTTTCTGGTGCAAATACTTTTCCAACAAACTTAGCACCTGTTGTAAAGCCGTTATACACATCTCTTGCTCCATCTACGTTTCTTGCAGCTGTTAACATTTTTTTTGTTGCTGCAGCTATTCTTGTTACTCCAAAACTGTTTGCTATAGTTTTACCAAGCTTCACAGCATTAAGTCCTGTCTTTGCCGCAGCGGGTGCAGCTAATGCTCCACCAGATAAAGCTGTTGCTCCTGCTAATGCTATCTCTTCTGCAGCTATACTACCTATAATACCAAATGTATATCCGGAATTTAAAAGTAAATTGTTTGTAAAACCAGCTGCACCTTCTCGCGTTGAACTTCCAATTGCCATTGCTTCTTCAAACTCTCTTGCAGATTTTAAATCAGGGCCAAATGGATCACTTAAATTTCTATATACACTTTTAAAACCAGTGCCAATAAGACTTGCAAATTGCCCACCCGTTCTAGCTAGATCATCCCAAGCATTAGAGTTAGTATTATAATATTCTTCATTATTTGCATAAGGAGAAAAACCAAGCTCAGCATACATAGGATGATTATAATAACGCATAAAGTTAGATTGCTTTATACTAGAAACTTGAGGTGCAACGGTACCTATACCATTAGCAGGTCCCATATCTTCTTGATTTTGAATAGCATCAAGACTTTGAGTTAGCATTCTATTAACCCCACCTTCACCATTTATATTTGGAGGCGTTTGTTGACTTAACGGGTCATAAGTATTTGTTGCAGCAGAAGGTCTTGGTATACCCATATTAGCCAAGGCACTTATACCATATTTATTTGCTAATGGAGCACTGGCTTGAAGTTGTTGTATTTCTGATATATCAGCCATGTCAATATATTCATCATATTCAGGTGTATCAAACATTTCCTCAACAGGAGTAAAAGATTGCTGCTTATCAATTACACTAGTTGAAGTTTCATTTTGTGCAATTGCATTATCTAAAGTTGTATTATCCAATTGATCTTCCATCTAAGGTAAAAATTTATTGATTTTATTATTTTACTTTTTGCCATTAACAGCAACATCGTTTTTCTTCAAATTGGTATTTTGAGCTGCTTGAAGTTTTATTATGTTTATTACTTCTTGTTCCATCTTTTCTAAAATACTCATGTTTCCTCCATAAATAGATCCTCTTGGATTTATATTAACCTGTCTTGAAACAACATTATTAGGAACTAGCTTACCACCTACACCATTAACAGAAGGTTTATATACTTGTACTTCATAGTTTAATGTATAAGTTTGTGAATTAATTTTTTGAAAAGAATAACTACCACCCTTGTCACCTTTTTCTCCAGGTACTTTTTGTGAATAATATCCATTATTTGCATCAACTAAAGCTGCAATTTTAGAGTTGTTATTTGTTTGACTTTTACGAGAACCCTCACTAATGTCAACATCTTGATCAAATACAAGTGTAATACCGTTATCCAAGATTTTTTTTCTTGTAGATGCCGGTAATCCAGCCCATTGGTTATCACCTCCACCACCTTTAACCTTAGAATCTTGCCAAGCAGCTGAAGGAAAAAACTGATAAGCTGCTTTTGTTTTAGTAGGATCTTCTGGATCGCCCCATGTATTAGCATACACAATTTTACCTTTAGGAGTTTCTTTTATATTTGTTGAAACTTTACTATTACTTCTCATAGCATACCAGTCCATACCAAAATCATCAAGAAGCGCTTGAGCAATAACACCTTCTTCTTTTGCATTTTCCAATTCTGTAATATATAAAGTAGGTTTTGTTCCTTTAGCTAAACCGGATTTTATTTGATTTAACATATCTGCATATAACTGATCTCCTTTACCTTTAACCTCTGAATTAATAGGTAGACTTATAGCTGGATAATTTTGTAAGTCACCAAGATTATTATCAACGCCTTTTTTTAAACTATCATATGATGCCACTTGAATTTCTCCCGCTCCTACATTTCCTCTAAGTACTTCATTTTCTTGATCTGATAATATATCATATGCTTTTTCAGCTTCTAGTTTTACACTATTTTTATCAAGTACTTTTACTTTTCTCATAGAAGCAAAATCAAGTTTATCTCTATCTCTTGCGGATACAACTAATCCTGAATCATCAGTATACTGTACCACCTTTTGAGCTCTTGAAAATCTAGCTTCTGGTAAAGGTTCTTTTGAATATTTTATTGTTGTATCTGTATATTCTCTTCCTGAATTAGGATTAATCTTTTTAGTATCAATGTAATTTACATATTCTGTTACATCGGTATTTTTAAAATTTGCATCTACCATATAACCTTCAGCATTTGTACCAAAATCAAAACCTTTAAGATTTACATTTTCCAAACCTGTAGTTGATGCTACATCAATAGCTCTATCTACATATTGTTTTTTTGTTAACTTTGTCCACAAGCCACTTTCACCTTGTTCCCATATTTGACCAAAACCTGCATTTATTAAAGACTTGGAATTTTCTAAATCTTTACCTTCTAAAAACGACTGTGATTTTATTGAAGCGTTATATTGTATCTCTGATGCCTTTTTAAAACGTGAATCAGAAACAGCTTGATTATTATCTATTCTATTAAATGCAAGAAGTAGAGGGTCTAAATTCCCTGAATTTACAAAGTCTATATTAGTTTGTTTAAGAGCATCTGAATCATTTATTCTAGTATTATAATTATCATATTGTTGCTTTATAACACTTGCATTAACATATGACTTAACACCATTTTCATCTTCTGTTTGTTGACTTAAAAAAGATCTTAATTTAGGTATTGACATATTCTCAGTTACTGTTTCTCCATCTTTTATATATTCAACAGGTAATATAATTTCTTCTGAGCCAGCTGATGCATTTAATCCTGTAGCACTACCAATAATAGCATCAATTTTTTCTTGTAAAATATTTTGATCATCACTCAACTTTGAGTTAACACCAGCAAAAACAACATCTTCATCCTCATTAAACTGTAATGTTTCTGGTAGAGAAAAATCTATTTTTAAATTGCCTAATGCATTTAGAGTTTCATCATTTGGATCACCTACTTCACCCTTCAACACCGCTAACTTATAATCATCAGATGCTTTTTGTGCTTGTAAATCAAATGCTAAATTTCTTCTTTCTGTCAAAGTTGCAGAAAGTTTAGCCATATCATATTCAAATTGTTTACTTTGCTTAGCATACTGATTAACTCTCATGGTAGACTCCATATCACGCATGCTATATGCTTTAGCTGCCTTTAACATATCACCATGCATATTAGTTAATTGTAATAATTGATATGCTCTATTCAAGTTACTTTCTAAATCCGGAGAACTAGTAGCAGCAACATCTCTAATTTTCATTCTATTTTGTAAACGAGCACTAGTAGCATCAAAAGCATTTTGTGCTTCTTTCATTATTTTTTCATCATCGGATCCTGGTATAACGCCATTTAATTGCTTATAATTATTCCATCTTACAGTTGACTTTTGTTGTTCAGCTAATTTTTTTGTACCGTCAGAAATATCTCTATTATTATTTGCTTCTATTCTTTTAATAGTTTCTACAGCCCAAGCATTCTGACCTTCTTGTACACTACCAAATGCTCCCGCAGCCATACCTTCTGCAGCAAAATCTCTTCCTGCTACATATGCTTGTGTACGATATGCATTTTGAACTCTTGGGTCATCTTGAAGTCTTTCTTGTATCATTGCTAATGCAGGCCCTGTTACAGCTTCTCCATTAGTAGTAGTTATTATCCAATCTCCATTTACTTTTCCTTTAGTAATTGTACCATCTGCATTTACTACATCGGGATCTTTACCAAAGTGATCAAATTTCATTTTTAATGGAGGCTTCATTTCACTTAACATCTTGTCAGCCATCTTACCTAAATCTGCATCTGGGGTATAACTATACAGTTTTGCATCTAAAGCTTGATCAGGAGTCATGTTTATAAAGTCTTCCATTCTATATTGCAACTCCTTAACACCATCTGCCCACCATAAATCTCTTTGGTCAAAATCCACAGATGTTTGTAACCGGTTGGCGTATGACATTTGCTTTTGATAGTTGGCTGTTTTAACCATATCTTTAACAATTAGCTTGTCTTCAAAGAATGGTGCAAATACAGCCTTTGCTGATTGAGCGTTTTGAGCTAAAGATAAATCCATACCCGCAATCTTTTCTAAAGAAGGAGCAAGGTTGTTTACATATTGTTCTCTTTGTTCTGAAGTATCTTGTCTTGATAAACCCGCGTATACAACTTTATTATATACATCATTTGTTGCTTGCCAATTAGTATTATACTTATCTTGTCGTGTATCTAGAACCGCAGACAAAAATTTATAGTCTGGTGTAAACGGCTTGATGTCCGGTAAATATTGTTCTGATCCTGGTACGTATGTTGCCATATTATAAAATTACTAAAATTTATTAAGTTTACAAAGGTAAATATTAAAACCTTTAAGGTTTATCTACCCATCTTACCTGTATAGAATGGCACTACCATCCTCTTTATTTCTTTTCCCTTTTTAGCAGTTCGTGATGCTGCACCTTTGCTTTTTAATTCAGATTGCCCTATAGTGGTTTGATTATTTGGTTGTGTTCCACCAATTCTATTTAGGTAACCTTTGATTTCTGCCTCTGAAGGTGTTCTACCCAAATTTTTAGATAGTTCAGAAATATCCGCAAAGTATTGTTCTTTTCTGGATTCTCTATCTGCCACACTCCCTGTTTTTTTCAGAGCATTAGGATTAGTAAAACCAACCATACCCCCTGTTCTAGGATCAACAGCATAGTTATCATAGGTTGTGTTTAGATTAAATGTATTTGCTCTATTAGTTAAAGCAGCATTTTGCAATTTGGCATTTTGACCTATTCTCCAATTCTTAAAGTTGTCTGACGCTTGTAATACTTTTTGAGTATCATCATACTGCTTAACATTTCTGTTAGCTTCCAACTGATTAAACTGAGCATCCATTTGTCCTTGTATTGCAGCAAAACGATTAGCAGTTCCTACATTAGCTGTATTTGTTCTACCAATTGCAGCAGCATTAGCAGCAAGATTCTGACCTTGTATATTAGAGTTAGCTACAGCTTGTGGTCCACCTACGGCACCCAACGCATTAGCCATTGTACCTGCAGAAGCATTGTTTGCATTAACCGCACCTCTCCAATCATCAAACGTAGGACTAATAACTGTTCTTTGTACATCAGGTTGAAATGGTAGATATAAATTATCATCTATTAAACCAAGTGCAGTCAAGTTATTCTGATCTTGCTTCCACCATTCTGCTTTAGGTGGTGTATATTCTTCTGGTATAATTGTTTTTATTTCTTCAGGAGTTTCTTTTGTTATTTTTTCTTCTGGGTCTTTTGCATCTTTAAAAGAAAAAGGTCTTCTTGAAGAAGTCCAAGTTCCCATCTTACCATCATAACCTGTACCTACTCCTTTTTTAAATCCATAGTCTTTAATAAGAGCTTTAATTGCTGTAGCTTCATCTTCATCAGTAAACTCTTTTCCTACACGCTCACGCTCTGCTCTCATACCAGCAACTTGTTCTGGTATACTTACTTCATTAAACCACTTTTGATATTTTTCAACTTCTGGATTCTTTTTATTACCGTATTTAGGTAAAGACTCTATCAAAGCATCTATCCCAGGATAGTTTGCATTGGCTTCTTTCCATCCTTCTAGATTTTGTGAAGCACCACCAAATAATCCATTGTCTTGATATCCTTGTACATCACTGTAGGTGCTTGAACCAACCCCGTCATCATTAAATGTTATTCCCCATTCATTAGTATAACGATCTTGCATACTTTGATCAAATGCAACATTCTTAGATTTTTTCTTTTTCTTTGTAGGTGGATCGTTCTTAGCTATTACTTTTTCTTCAACAACTTCTTCTGTTACTACAGGTTCCACAACTTCTTCTGTTACTTCTTCTTCTTCAAAATTACCAAAAGGTGTTTGATCCATATAATTTGGAACACCATCCTTATCCCAATCTCCATTATTTACAGACCTAAAACCATTAAACTCACCAAGAAACTGAGCTTTAGGAAGTTCTTGACCTTCCTTAGCCATTGTCTGTTGAGGCATTTGTTCTTGTTGATCTACTTGTGCCATCATTTGTTGAAGCATCATCATTTGCTCTTGTTGCTCCGGTGGTAATGAAGCCATCAATTTCATTTGTGCTTCTTCTCTTGTTATAGCTTCCATTTTGGCAGTAAATTCTAATGGGTCAATTCCCTGTTGAACTAAATAAGGATGTGCTGCTAATGGCACACCATCTTCAAATTTCTTTTTAGATTCTTGTCCAAATGCAACTTTAGATAAATTCATCATGTTTTTCTTAAGCATAAGCTCAGATGTAACAGCTTGTATCTTATCTGCAAATGGTGATTCTAAATGGGCATAGTAATCATTAAGTTCATATTTTTTAGATAGTTTAGCCGGTGTCATTTTTTTCTTAGTATTAATACCAAATTCTGCCAGCTCATCTTTTGTAAATTTCATTTTATCTGTATCAGAATAAATAAATGATTGTTCAGGTAAAAACATCGGAACTCCACCAGCACTGTGCCTTGGTCCTGTAATGTTATATAATCCAAACTGTCCATCATTAGTTAAATCTGTTAATACAGTTTCTCCGCCTTCAGCTTCTATATTAGCTCTATCTCTAGGTACACTTGATAAGCTGTAACGTACATCTTTATCATCTGTGTTATTAAAGTTAGTATTACTATAGTACTCTTGTGGAGTTGTAACCAAACCATAATCAGCTTGATCACCGGTGTTAAGCATACCACCATGTCTCATAATTTTATCCTCAACAATTTTACCTTTATCTAATTTAAATCCTTTAGGTAATTTATTTATTTTAATCTTTGCCATAATTATAATATTTCAATATCAGCTCCTGCTGCAATTAATTTTGCTAATAATAATGAATCAACTGTTGCTATTTCACCACCTTCTTTTGCTATACCCATATTGGTTCTTACTGTTCTTTGACCTTCACTACCAAATGTTCCTGTATTAATATCCCACGCTCCTCTTTTAAGCATAGGGTTTTCTTTAGTAGCATATATATTATCTGCAACCATATTGTTTCTATTATCAGCTTGCGCATCTTCAATAGCTCTATCTTTGAAAAAGTTGTTTACAACTCTTGCTCCTTGTACAGCAAACTCAGAACCACCAGTATAACCTTTCATTCCGGGACTATCCATAAATCTATTAAAGCCACCCTGAAACTTATTTGTTCTTTTAACAGTAGGATCAGAAAATTCTACTTCTTCCTCTTCTTCTGGTAAAAAACTTTCTAAATTAAGTTCAGCTTGAGGAGTAAACATAGATTGTGTTTGTTGTTGTTGAGGTGTAGCTCCTAAACCAGGATTCTCCTTTAACAATTGAGCATCAGCTACAGCTTGAGTGTCATCCATATAATTGGTTTGACCTGATAGTAAACTTGAAAAATAATCTCCTTGGTTTTTTAATTGATCTTCAGTAAAATTAAAATCAAACATGCCCAGGCCTAGTTGAGCTTTTGGTAAACCTCCACCTTCTTTAAATTCATTAAGGTAATCTTGATATTGTTGTGGAGCATTAGCGCCAGTTCTTCTTGCCGAATCTTGCGTTGACCATTCCCTAAAAGATAACTTAGGTACTCTAGGTGGTGTATTATTTATAGCAGCAAAAGGTCGTCCATCAACATCTGTTGGTATCATAGATTTAGATTCTTCTACTACCTCTTCTACTACCTCTTCTTCTCTAGCACCATATTTGTTATAGCCCATCATTGTTCTATAATCATCCCTTTGCTTATTCTCTGGTGTATCAGGACTCATGTAACGCACTGCGCCAGTATCTCTATCTATATTTAGTGTGGTGCCTTCAGGCATTCCATTTTTAGAAGCATTACCAAAATCTATAATTTGTTGTCTTGTTTCTTCATCTATGTTATCAAAGTAATTAAAGTTTTTACCAAGCTCATATGTAGAGTTACCTTCTTTTTTCCCAATACCTAAAAAACCTTCTCTTTCTCCATATATATCATCGTTCAACTCTCTACTAGAAATTAAAGCATCATACTTTCCTGTTTCAGTATTGTAATTTAATCTTGAATTTTCTTTTACATCATCTGTAAATGTTTGTAAATCTCT
>Ga0222717_10002751_pt1 | contig 13432 bp, 8 predicted proteins | sample C33_18DmetaG_FD_165053 | JGI IMG/M metagenome (GOLD analysis project Ga0222717, IMG submission 165053) | Estuarine water microbial communities from San Francisco Bay, California, United States - C33_18D | ecosystem: Environmental > Aquatic > Marine > Unclassified | place: USA: California...
ATTTTCAGTAGTTATATTTCCTGATACTTTTGAGTTTGTCCTCCCCTCTAGAGAAAGGCTTTTTAGTTTTTCATAATCTACCGAACTACTCGGCATACTTCCAGCAAGCCCCCTATTGGTTACTTGCTCAATTAGAGTTACTCCCCAAACTTCATGTTTTGCTACAGCTTTAGCATAATAATTGTTCCCAGGCTGTATATAGTAGGGAGTTGGGTTAGCGTAATAATAAGCAACATCATGAACTGTTGATTGTTTTTCACAATAGGCAAATCGTGGCCGTGAACATCCTGCATCCCGATCATTACAATCCGACAATGAAGAAGTGTATGGATCTGTACCCATATATTGTCCAGTGGCATTATACCCATTAGGATAATATATGTAATACCATGCACCTGTAGTTGCCTCTGCAACAAATTTTCTGTGAAAGAACCCTCCACACCAATTACGTGTAATTACAACTGCATATGCATATGTTATGCTAAATAAAGACACAAGAAGACCATAAATAAATTTTCTCATCATACAAAGATTTTGGTTAATTGATAACAATAAATCTATATGTAGATGTGAAAGTTTCTTTGATTGAAATCAATCAACTATTTCAAAAAAGAGAGAAGTTATAGACTTTCTTAAATTGATCTCCTCCCGCTATACTGTACTGAACTATACTAGAGAGATTTGAGCGAGTATAGTTTTATTAACCGTAACTTACCTGAATATGAAAAAGACAAAAACTCACATTTCCAAGTATTGACCGGTCCACTTTAAGGGAGGAGGTCAAATAGCTCAGATTTTCCAGTATTGACCGGTCCACTTTAAGGGAGGAGGTCAGTTGACTTAGCAATTCTTTTTGGCCCTCGTTTTATTCCCATATCAAGTAAGTTTTTCTCAGCTCAACACCTATATGATCAAACATACCTTCCCATAAGCTTAGGGCCTCATTATACAAGTCTAATGACATTTGCTCAGATTTGGCCTGAGTAACATCGACCCAAAGAGCCTTTTAGCGTTTTAACTTTTCTCTAGTAGTATCATCTGCAACCCTATCTATGTCAATAGATATCATTCTGACAGTCTTCATAAGCTCAGAATCTAGTTGCTCATCAATATTGTTGTCCGCCCATATTCCTGTTTTCTTGTAAACCTCCACATCATTCAAATGCACAGCAGAAACTAGTCTTCCAAGCAAATAAAAATTCTCCTGAAGTCTAAGCAAAGTCTTTCTTTGATAGAGCGAGTATTCAACTTGACGTCCTAGTTTATGGGTCAGGTCTTTTTCCTGGGGAGCGAACTAAATTAAGCAAAGACTTTTTGAAGCCTATAGAGGAATAATTTGGTATTGCTCACGCCTCTTAGGTTGGCTCTAAAGAGTTTGATTTGTGCATTCAGGGATTCCGCATGAGCATTGGTGCTTCTATTGTTAAAGAAGGCGAGGATTCCTTCTAGGTGATTTTGGACAGCTTCGCTAGCCGTGTTGAAGTGATCGACTCCCGTTTCTTTGGCTCGCCGTATCCAGCTTTGGAACTGATGGATTGCCTTCTCCTTAGAATGCGTGTTGTAGATGCTCCTAAAGTCCCAAGCCAGTCGATAGGCTTGCTCAATGCTTGGATACAACTGAAAGAGCAATGCTACACGATGCACCTGATTGCGTGTCCACTGAGATGGCAGCTTATACAATAAATACCGAGACCTAGCCAATAGCTGTTTAGGGGTATCGCCATTGCTTAAGAGTATGGGCTTGTAGCGGGCTCCCTTACTCCGCGCGTTTAGGATTGCCTTATTCTCCTTGTCTATTTCTTTCCAGCGTTGGTCGATACGAATATGTTGCATCGCATCCATGACCAAGCGTACCACGTGGAACCGATCTATTACCAAAATAGCCTTAGGAAAAGTCATTTCACAAGCCTTACGCATATTAGAGGCCATATCTAAACTCACTTCCTTGACGTTTAGCCGCTTGGATAATGGGATTCGGTTCAGCACCTTAATAATATCCTCACTTCGCGTGCCTTTAACCATCGCCACAAGCTTCTTTGCTCGTCCAGAACGGTCTCTAGAGCTTACAAAAGTGTAGAGTTCTCCATGCGTGAAGTTGACTTCATCTATAGCTAGATGGGGTGTAACATTCTCTGGAAAGATCAGATACTCTTCACAATGACTCGCTTGGTTCCAGTCCTTGTATCCGTCCTTCTTTTGCTTGTAACACTTACGTGCTGTCTTGGCCTTAACTCGGTAATAGTAGGCAATCGTGGAGATTGGATCTAGTCTGCTATCGACCTCTCTGTTTTAAAAAATCCGCTAACTCAGCAGTAAATGTGGTGCCCTTGGCTAGAAATGTAAAGTCACGTGTAAGCTCTTCTCCAGTCTCTTTATGGCGCCACCTGCGTCGACGCACTTTTAGGAAAACAGCCTTGCCTCGCAATGGAAAGTCTTGAACCCGTTTATCAAAGAAGCCTTTGCTCTCGTAGTCTTCTTTTGAATAACCCTCAGGCAGGGTATTCTTCTCTTCAAAGACCACTTCCAGATAATCCTCTCCTGTGGGCTTATCCGTATGAATACCGCTCTCTACAATATCGAAATAGCGCAATAGCTCCTCTGGAAATACATAGCGCAATGCACCCGTATCAAACTCTGACATTTTTGTTTTTAAAGGTACTTCATCCTATCTTCTCCCCACAAATAGGACGTGACCCTAGTTTATCCTTAAGTAATTCACTATTTCTTTGATGTTTGTTTTGCAATAGTGTTGTAATCACACTTAAAGCTCCTCCGAGAAACACCGATAGGATTGTTTCGATCATATTTAATTCATCTAATTGCATACTTAATATTAATTCAATACTTGTAGAACATCTTGATTGAAATCAATCAAACTCCCCACCGCACCCGCCTTTATATAGAGGCGGGTGCGGTGAGGGTTGCTTTTTAATCGAAACATAGGCCATCACTCATCTCTGAGGTCCAAATCAGACAATCACCCAAAAAGAATGTATCTTGCAACTACAAGTAAAGAGGTGTAAACTAGGTAAAGCCATCGGCCTTGGGAAGTTTGCACCATGGTGGTAACCACTACTGTAAAATGATTTGTAAAGCCTTTAACGGCAATAACATAAGATGACGGATACGATTCCGTCCATCCTTTCAGCAGTCATCACTCGTCCAGAGATATAAAATCGTACCTATCAGCAGATATTTGATTCTTTTCTATCAATGTCATTTGTTTATTTATCAATAGGTTTTGGTGTCAATAATATTGACACTTTCAATCTTATTAATAAATATTTTTTAGCATGAAAAAGTTAGTAATTGGAATAATTGCTTCGGCAGCTATTATTCTCTCTTGTAGTAAAGCCGCATTACCTGAATTGAGCTCAACAAGTAGTCTTACTGTGTATGACACAGAACAAATGTCTGACATTGTAGATGATTTCACATCGACCGGACCAAACTGGAGGGATAGATGGAGAAAATTTGTCAGAAGCATTTGGGGCAAGGCAGACGAACAATACGCACAAACTGGTATTAAAAACCCTAATTGCCAAGGAGAAGGAGACTGCGGGCCTTGTCCATCACTTTGCCTACGATTCTCATTTGGATTAAACGGTAATGACGGGACTACTACAGAATTAACCCAATCAGAAATCAACTCTGGTTATGGACTATTTGAAATAGCCATAATTGAAAACACCACGACAAATTCTGAAACAGTGATGATTTCAGTTGAAGACGACTTCTTCGACAGCTACATATTAAATGACTATTTTACAATTCCTGAAGAACACGAAGTGGATGACAGCATTGCTGAAGCACTAGGATGCTCATCTATCACCCTCTACCCTGGCTTGTATAAGGTTCAGTACAACAACAATAAAGCTCACACTGTGCTACTAAATGCGGACATTGAGTAAATACATTAAAGAAAAGTGGAAGTTAATAGCAATAGCGGTGGCAACACCGTTATTGCTAACTAGCTGTTATTACCTAGGGGTAATCACTGTGTCAAAGCCAGGAAATGACTCGTTAGAAGAAATTCATGACTTTATTCAGCACAATAATTTTTACCCTGAATACTCATTTAAACTAGATTCAGTAGGCTTTCATAGATTAGGTTATGGAATACATAAACTTGAATCGAATCAACATGTAGGTAGCCAAATTCAAATTAGAGTTTTCGACAATATTGGAAACCTAACAAACGGCCTGTCTCTGTGTCATGGAGACTTTGAAACCAAGCAATTCTTAGGGTCTTTGTTTCCGCCAACCGCGTTATCTAAAAGCTCAGTAAGCAGTACGACAAGGCTATATCAATTAAGTGAACATTGGGGAATTAGTGAGCAGGAGAAAGCGGCGTTTTCAAAAGATGTAAAAGCGTCCGATTTGACAATTTTAATAGTCTGGAACAGCTCAGCATCATATTATTCGAAGCGGATAATGAAAGAGGTGGACAGATATAAATCAATGTTTGAGGACAAGAAGATATTGACATGTTACTTAAACGCTTCAACTGAAGCTGGGGGTTTCCAAGAGGAGTTCTTACAAGAGATAGCGGATACACTGGATAATAATTCAAGAGCAATAGATATTACAAACACTGCAGAACACCTCATGCACTTTGGCCAATACAGTACGGCATTAAAAGTTCTCAGTAATATTATTCCGGGCAGTACAACGTCGATAGAGAAACAACGAATAGAAACCGCAGTCGGGGTTTCTTGGTACATGTCACAGGAGTATTATAAGGCCATTGAACATCTCAACTCCATTTTGACTGACAGCCTTAACCCATCTATTGAACAAATAGTATATGTCGGAAAATCAATAGAACAAACTCAAGGCCCTTTTAAAGCCCTCGAGTATTACCACAACCTGTCAATTAAGAGTAGCTTTTACAATAGGTATGTTTCACCCCGAATTCTGATCTGCGAATTCAATGCCCAACCAAACACCACATTAGAAAGACAATTAAGGCGTATTCGATTTGACTACCCATACTCTAGCGAAATCAACTACATACTTGGAAAACATTCTTTAATAAATGGCAATTCTAAAGATGCTTGTGGCTATTATGAATCCGGAAGCAATGGCAGAGAGCTATATCCAGAATATTCACAACTATGCCGGTCTGCATTGACTGAGCACTGCAATTCAGCTCCTTAAGCCAACTCAAACAACATAAATAAGCTATTTGTGCAGCCTCATTTGGGCCTCAAACATTAACTCCAGGTTTGACAGGGTTTTAGGAAAAAACTTCCTTAATCGAGATAGTTCTGCCCGCATTTTCTTCAACTCTGGCCCTACTAGCCCAACGCCATCCTTAGGGTTGATTTTACTACTTATTTCCATAAATAGGATTGCATTATCACAAACCTCCTTGACTTTCGCCCTAATCTCTTCATTAAACAGAAGCCTAGCGGCTCTTTCTGTTTTTGAAATCTTATTTATGAAAGCAAATCCATAAGGGTCGTTTTCTGTAAAGCAGCCAGTGATACAGCGAGAAAGAATTTCACCAACTGATTCATAAATTCTATATCTACGATCAAACAAATCAACCTTTACCTTATATCGTTCATTCCGATACTGCATGTAAGCAAGACCAAAAGTCGCTAGAGCAACAAACAATGTAATACACTCTATTCCAATCATAACGTTCTCTTTATTCTAAACATCAAATGTTACCGTTATTAATACCGTATTTTCTCCAGCATTATCAAATGATATTCCAGGCTTCCCGTTTCTGTCCCTAGACAACTTTACTCGTTGCTGCTGAATATCAATAATCTCCCCTGGGCCATTCAATGGCAGATCTTCTTCTACGAGTACCAAAATGCTTGCATTCTGATTTAATCCTTCAAGTCCATTTTTCAAATCCTTGACCTTTGTAATTCCTAACATAACTTCTAACGTATTAGTTTATAACTGATCAAAAAAAGGAATCTAGTTCCTACATCTAATCTAAAAGAACAGATATAGAAAGCAGTGATACTTTTCAATCACATTACAGAGATTAACACCCCCACCGCACCCGCCTTTATATAGAGGCGGGTGCGGTGGGGGTTACTTATTAAACGAAACGCAGACTATCACTCATCTCAAAGAGTTATATCGGATAATCACCGAAAAAGACTGTATATTGCAACTACAAGTAAAGAGGTGTAAACTAGGTAAAGCCATCGGCCTTGGGAAGTTTGCACCATGGTGGTAACCACTACTGTAAAATGATTTGTAAAGCCTTTAATGGCAATGAGATAAGATGAAGGATACGATTCCGTCCATGTCCGACCAACTTAAAGTCGGAAGAAACACTGTACTTTTTACTCTACCAGAAGGTGTAGATCAAATCTCTGTGAAAGAGGTGAGCTTGACACCGAGCACTGGAATGGTCGTGCCGACCAGTCCCATGGTTCTAACAGAGGCAGTTTCACAGGATTTCAATGCGGTATTGTCCTCAAGTTATTATGCAAATCTTGGAAGAGAAAAAGCCTCAGGGTTAGAGGAGCTTCCTGCTTATGCGCTAAGTAAGAGTCAGGTGGCCAGCATCCCCGCGAGCTTCACTAACCTTACTAGAGGTGCCGTAGCCTACCGTGTTGTAGGCCAGCGGGATTCTATTAGTCACGTAACCATTGGGGTGGATCCAAGCATAGGGTACAGCCGTCTAAGAGAAGTAAAGGTCTTCTATTTTGACTACGAGCAAAAAGACTGGGTTCAGGCCCATGTGAGCAAGGTGAACCATGCGAGCTATACGTTAGAGGCTGACGGAGAAGGAGGAACGGATTATTTCGCTGCGATGATCAAGACGCCCGATATGCCTGAGGCGGCAGCATTCATGCCGACGAGTATTTCGGATTTAGAACCCGCTAACCCTGCAACTGGAATCAATCTGATCCAACCGCCTACAGCAAATCAACAGGGAGATGCAAACATTAGCTATCCGATTTCTATCCCTCCCGGTAGACAGGGTATGCAACCACAAGTATCCTTAAACTACTCTTCTTCAGGAGGATCGGGTTGGGCAGGATTCGGATGGAGCGTTCCTGTTCAAAGCATTAGTGTAGATACAAGGTTTGGTGTACCGACTTTTGATGCGACGCTTCAAAGCGAGGTATATATGCTCGATGGAGAATCATTGCACGGTGAGGACGGCGACAAGGCGAACCGGCCAACTGCTTCAGGAGGAAACGCCGTATATCCTACTCGTCAAACAACCTCTCCCCAACAGTTTTTTACAAAACAACAAAGTGCCTACCGCACTATAGAACGGATGGGCACTTCGACCAGCACCTATTGTTGGGTGGTGACCGACGCTAATGGTACCAAAAGCTACTATGGAACCTCCAACGGTACTTCGGTAGATGTAAATGCAGTCCTCAAATCAGATCAGGGAAACATCACGAAATGGTTCTTGAAAAAGGTTCAGGACAGGTATGGCAACAATATTATCTATACCTACCAGCACAACACGTTTACAGGAACGGATATCAAATCTGGCGGTAAAAATTGTTACCTCTCGAAGATTCAGTACACAGGGTATAAGTCCACACCCGGTAAATACTCCGTTGAATTTTCATCGACAGGTTCAAGAGCCGATGCCCGCGTGAATTTGACAAGTGGCATCAAGGAAGTGGATGATCGTCAACTGACAAAGATTGAGGTTAAGTATGACGGAACGGTGATTAAAGACTACCGATTAGACTATATCACAGGGGATTTTGGCAAAAAGCTCCTCGAGTCCATTGGTGAATATCACGGAGGCACGTTGTTCTACGAACATGAATTCACCTATAATCAAGTAAAAAGCATAAAACTATCGACCACTCCAGAGGTAATAAAATTCAAGGACTTATTGGCGAGCAGTCAAATATATGACGACATAGATCCAGGCTTTGTACAAAAAGCGATGACACCTGTGATGCCAGCATCGATGTTAAAAACCACACAAACGTCGGGATGGACCACAGGTGGTGCTTTAGGCACAGGTGCTACTCCAGTTTTGGTAGACGGAACCCCAACAAAAGAATGGACCTTTAGTGCCAAACTTGGGTATTCAGAGAATTACTCGCATGATAAAGTATCCATGCAAGATGTCAATGGTGACGGACTTCAGGATATCATTATTGCTAATAGAGGGAATACGAGCTATGCGTATCGCCCTATGCAGGTCGATGACCAAGGGAATATCACCTTTGGCGCGCCGAGAAAAATCATAGGAGAAAAACTATACAAAAGCACCTCCCAGTCTATAAACTCAGGTGTGGATTACGTAACGGGGTTCGGGCTATATAACTTTGGATTGAACTGGAATCACTCCACGAGCAAAGTCAAAAGGTATTTACTCGATTATAACGGCGATGGTATTCTCGATCGCACTGTACCTATATCTGGTGGAGGGCTAAAAGTTCAGTTCGGGATGTTGGCAGAAGACGGAACGCTTAGCTTTAGCAACTCATCGGTAAACACCCTCAACCCGGTCATGAAAGGTGCAGCATTACAATCCTACAGCGATCCAGATGTAAAATCATTCGAAGTAGTCAAGGTTTGGACGGCACCGGTAAGTGGAACCGTTAGGATCAGTTCTCATCCAACCATCACTGATCCTAGCTTAACAGGCACTGCTGTTGTTTCTATTCAGCAAAACGGGGTATTCCTTCAGAATCCTGTGCCCGCTAATGGAGCGTCCTATAATCAATCGGTGGGCGTAACAAAAGGAGATCAGCTGATTTTCCGTTTGGCACCTGGGGTAGATGGACAGCAGGATTTGTTTACCTGGAATCCTCAAGTGACCTATGCCCAAAGCTTACCTTTAGACGGAAATGGTTCAAAATATACTTCTTCAACGTACGATTCGGACTTTGTATTGTCGGGTAAAGAAGGGGTCACATTCACTGGCGATAAAGAAATCAAAGTGACATTGAATCGTGATGGGTTTGATTTTTCGGATGATATCTATTATCGTATTACAATAACGGAGAATGACACGATCAATCAGACCACCACAGATCATGTGTACTACGATCGCCTGGACCAAAACGCTACCTCTTACGGGGCCATGTCCGCTCCTTTTATAGGGAGCTTCGCGGCTGTTCCTGGGGTCGTGGCGACCGATTATTGTCAGTTGAGTATTGAAGTGCTGTCACACTCCAACGTGGATTGGCAGGATATAGAAATTCGCCCAACAGTAGAGATTCGCTCCAATTGTGACGATGGCCCAATTGTATTCTATCCTAATGTTGGCTATCGTTTCTTTAATGGTGTGAAGGCTCTCAAGGGCCCGACCGCACTAAACCTTCCTAGCGGCTCTTACGAAATACTCCCAGAGGTAAGCGAAAATAAATCGGCCATTAATAATGTGTTTTCAGGAGTTAGCGGAGTAGATGTAGACCAAACGATTTATTTCGTGGTAAAGAGTGGTGGCAAGTACATTAGTAAAAAAGCGTTGATCCTGCATAAAGACGTTGCTGGAACAGGATCAAACACCTATCGGTTGTATACGCTATCACAAAACGAAGGCGCGCCTATAAATACTACGCCGGCCCATTCCTTTACCGGTACTGCTACCGGAACTTTTAGTAGTAGTGAAGTGATCAATGGAGCGGTGACGCTTGAATTTTTTGCTGAGAACACTCCTTTTGCCGAGGCGGCGCTGGAGTATATCACTCAGAATTTAAGAGGGTTCAATGTGGTGAATAGTTCCAGCAGTATCGTGCAGGTATTATCGCCTAGAGTACCTCAAAACTTGTTTTACGCCTACTCTGATCAATTAGGAACGATGCAAAAGGGATGGGGGCATTTTGCTTGGAGTGGAGAAGCGAATGACCCTATTGATCCGGCTCAAATGCAAATAGCAGGAACGGCTGAAGCCCGCGCTCTAAGAGCACCAGTCCAAAAAGTTACAAAGGCAGATGTTGAACACATGAACCCGTGGGACAACTCTTTCTTTTCGTTGACCCCAGTGCGTAGTGAGAACGCCCGTGGGTTAAGAACTTATCAAGAGACGCTCTTATCTACTCTTGAAGACAAGGATCACTATGCCGTGTTTGGAAGTTATATGGGACATTACCGAAAAACGGGAGTGATGTCACCTGGGTATTTTGGTGAAGAGGAAGAGTCTACACCTACTCAAAGCGGCTTTGCCGGTGTATATGGTGCAACGGCGGCTCCAAGAATCAACAAATCGAACTCACTAAGCCAAAATGTAGGGGCAAGTTTAGGGTGGTTTGGGACCAGCGTGAGCACTTCAACAAGTGATCCACTGGTGTTCTTTGGAAATTCTCCTAGTGCATTTCAAGATATGAATGGCGATGGAATGCCTGATTTAGTCCTACAAGATGGTAATGATGTGAAAATTCAATACACTCTTCCTGGCGGTGGGCATAAGAACGCTGTGGTAGCAGTTTCAGGAGAGCGAAATTCAAAAAGTCTATCCTCAGGGTATGGGATTACCGCCAGCGGAAACTATAAGAATGACGACTTGCGATACATTGATGTGGGTAGTCTTGGATTAAGTGCTGGCGTGAATTTCGGTGAGACGGTTCAAGACATTGAATATGTGGATGTGAACGGTGATGGTTTGGTTGATCGAGTGTATGGAAACCAAGGTACGGTTCAAGTGGCGCTAAATACGGGCACTTCGTTTGAGACCAAGAAGAATTACGCGCTACCTGCCGGAATATCCTCGGTCAATGAATCTACTCAATCTCCAGCGGATTTATCTTCAGGACTCAAAGGCGCTCTTCAAGGAGCTTCGGTAAGCATCGGGTATCTAGCTAGAAGCTTTAATGCTGGAATTAATATTAACAATTCTGGTTCGCGTTCAAAAACAGTGGGCATGGACTTGAACGGTGATGGACTTACTGATATCATTAAAACTGACGGTAGTCGGCATATGGTGTACCTCAACACAGGAACGGGATATGTCCTTCATAAAGATGGAACAGCCACAGTTGATCTTGATCTCTCTCAAGAACTCAGCCAGAGTCAAAGTTTTGGCATGTCCGGAAATGCAGGAGCGACTATTGGTATACCGATATTTTTGAATGGTAAGCTCTCCATTAGTGTGAACGGCGGTGCCAATTACTCAGTAAACAAACTCCGTTCAAGCTTCATGGATATTAACGGAGATGGCGCTGTTGATTTTGTGGATGCCCAAGAGAATGGTGATCTACACGTCTATTATTCTAACGTCGTTAAATCAAACTACCTCACCAGTGTTAGCAATCCACTTGGTGGTTCCTTTGATATCGATTACAAGCTAGTAGGACACCGCCGTGGCGCCTACGATACAGAAGTAAAGACTCATAGAGCTGATGAAAAGGTGCTATGGGATATGCCAAGCGGCAAGTGGGTGCTCGCTCAGGTGACCATTCACGATGGCGTGAACATCGCAACGGACGGTGGTGTTGACCTCGATGGCGACGATTCCATGCAAATCTTCTTCGACTATGATGGGGGTATCCAGAACCGCCGAGAGAAAGCATTTGCGGGCTTTACTAGAGTTGAGACAAGACAGCAAAATCAAGCGGGAAGCGAATCCAGTTATCCCAAAAAATACCTGACTGAAGTAGTGGAATACCTCGCTCCTAATGCGTTAAGCTTTTCTGATTTGGTAAAGCATGATTATCAAAAAGGATTGGTTCGTGGAACCTATGCATTGTATCACGAGGAGTCCAACGCAACAAGCCATACCGTGGCATTAATTTCCGCGCAAAATTCGACCTATGACTTTAGAGTGGTGGATATTGCTGATGGTTCTGCCACCCTTGGACAGGTGAAGAAATCAGGTACGAGTTTTGAAACCGTTGATTGGGGAACAATAGGTGAATCAGCAACGGTATTTCCAGCAGTCACAAATTCTGAAGCATTGAACATTCCACAACTATCACAGAATACATTGTACCACAGCCAAGAGTTTGAGTTGGCTTACGATTCGTATTTTAACGTTACCCGATATCAAGATAAAGCTGAAATGACAGCCAATGGAATTTCAGAAACCATAGAGGAAACTATATTCTCAACTAGGGTGGAGTATCATAGGCAAACCAATACCTGCAGTACTCTTGTTGGCAATACTCCGGTATATCAAGATGAATTCGTGAAGAAGTATGTGATCCAACCAGAATCAGGGTATTCTGGATACAGTGTGGATACTTTGTGGCTGATGGATTTCTCTGGAAACTGCCCTCCCTCAAATATCTATGGCATGAATGTATGTGGGTCAGACCTGGGGGTTTTCGTCACGCACCACTACAAGGAAACGCCAGAAACGACCTATGTGAAGAAAACCAGTACGAATGCGGTCTACAATTCCGATCGCATTGCGGTGATGGACTATTTCACTCCTTCCCAAGCAGGAGGACGAACGGGAGTGTTGAAGAAACACAGTATTCACCTTGGCTCCACGTCTTCAAACCCTGTGCGCGAAAGCGAAGTGACGGCGCTAACAACAGATAAGAAGGGCGTTGCTACGATGCGAACGACTTTAAATAGTACCGAATATGCCGTCAATGACCTGCAATACGATGGATACGGAAATGTTACCCAAATTCAAGGTCCGAAGAATCATGCCAATCAACGTTCGTTGTTAAAATACACCTACGATGCGACGCTTCACCAATATGTTACGGGAATATCCAATCAATTTAATGAAAGCGTTTGTAATACGTACGATTACCACACTGGCCAGTTGCTCCAAACTATTGGCATCAATGGGCATCCGATGGTCTATGAATACGATGCATTCAACCGATTAGAAAAGGTGTGGGCCCCTCGTGAGATTTACATTGGGAATAGCGCACCGACCATTCAATACGATTATCGCTTATACGCTGTGAGTTCCGGAACGGTGGTTCCTGCGCGGGCCATTACCACTCACAATTTAGCCAACCTTACGTATAAGAGTGTTTCCTTCACTCCAGAACTCTGTGGGACCGCGTTTGATTTTTCTGCTCGTCCTGAACTTGGTTCCGGAGTACGCACAGCCACTTTTGTAGATGGAAACGCTAAAGCTGTTCAATTGCAAACCGAGCAATCCACTACTTCCAATGGCTTCAACGGCTCAAGCTTTATGATTTCGGGTCCGGAATCCGTAGACAAGTTTGGGCGCACTTCGCAGGTGTATGCAGATTTCAGCAGTACCAGCAGCATATCAGGGATAGGCAGCTTTGGGACGTTCGCTGGAGTGGTCAACCTCTCTACGGTAGATTTGATGCAAAAGGATGTGTTGTACGATTACAACAACCGGGTAACATCATCGGATACTTGGACGGCAGAATCCGGAACTACCGCAGGCCAATGGGTAACTACCCAAATGCAGTACGACTGGAACGATGATCTAATCTCAGGTAAGGATCAATACTTTGAAAAGACCTCGGTTCTTAGCCAGGCGAGTGGTCTTACCAACTCGACGCCTAACATCATCAACGCCACCTACACCGAT
>Ga0222717_10002754_pt1 | contig 13425 bp, 26 predicted proteins | sample C33_18DmetaG_FD_165053 | JGI IMG/M metagenome (GOLD analysis project Ga0222717, IMG submission 165053) | Estuarine water microbial communities from San Francisco Bay, California, United States - C33_18D | ecosystem: Environmental > Aquatic > Marine > Unclassified | place: USA: California...
ATTAGGGGCATTATAGCGGCTATTTGGGCTTGTGAACAGCAGCAAGCTGTCGCGCCTGCTCCCTGATCAATTCACGCTGCCTTTCAAGCTCTTCAAACTGCCGATCCAAATCGGACAGAGATGGAAATTCAACCACTGTTTTATCGCTCATCTTCATCCTCCTCCACTTCGCCACTGCCATCACAGTAATCGCAATCAACCCATTCGCCAACAGGCTCCAGTGTGCCACCGAAACGCTGGTGGACTTCCTTTTCGACCTTGCCGTGATAATCGGTGTGGTCGCATTCTGGGCAGGGGATCATTGGCCTGTCTCCTGATCTGGGCGCTTGCGGCACTCTTCATAGGCGGTAGAGGCATCGCCCTTGATGTCTTGCATCACGTCAAGCTGCATCATTTCATTGCCAATCCAGTCTTGTTCAATTTGCAAGCAAGCCTCGACGTGATCTGTGTTAACCACTGCAAGGCCAATCACAGAAAGGTGCAGGGGCAGCGGCTCATTGATCCGCTCCAGTATACCCTCCAGATCGATTTCATCTTCCCATTCGTATTTCATATTTTCTCTCCTTGGTTGGTGGGGGCGCGATGGCCCCCGTTGGGTTATGCGATGGCGGCTTTGACGCGGATCGTTTCGGCTTGCCAAATTAGAATGGCGCGTTTGACGATTAAACGGATCGCGGCTGGGCGAGGGCGAACTCCAAACTCATCTGCGGAATATTCATGCGCGGCCAACGCTGCGCTCCCCCAATCGCAAGAAAGCTCATAATTAGTAACGGCCTCCTCGGCCAAGATGTCGATTTGATTTTCTGTTAAATATCGGCTCATTTTCTGTCTCCTTGGATTTTTGAATTTTTGATCTTACCTAATACATATAGTGATACCCCAAGATATATCAAGAGGTATCGTTAATTAATTTATCAATGGGGTGCTTTTATTTCCCAAGCGTAGGCCACGCGCTTGCGGCGGTGCTTGGATTTACGGACGCTGTGCCACTCGCCAGACTGGTTGTCGATGGTCTTGTCGCCCGACACCACAATGTAGTGGCCCGTGATGTTGACCAGATAGGTCTTCTTGCGATCACGGGTCTTGAGCCAAGCTGCCAGCGTGGCATTGTCTCTGGCATACGATCCGATCTCGCGCTTGTAGTGAAACGTCATCTCGACGTTGTTAGCACCCATAACAACTTTCATCAGGCTGTTGCTCATGCCCGTGATCTTGCCGCGATATGTGAATTGCAGGCAGGCGTCATAGGCGGCGTCATAGTTCTGACGCAGAAACACAGCAACGGCGTATGGGCCGCACCATGTGTGGCGGCTCTTGCTGGTGCGGAGCGGGGTGTGGGACTGGGCAGTTCTTGGAAGCATTGGATGGTCTCCTAATTGGATGGTGGGTGGATGGGGCGGTGGCCCCTGTCAAACTAAATAACGTGCAGCCGTCCATCTAGCAGCGATGGCGTTTTCAAGCCATTCGATGCAGCGATCCCATTGATCGGGGCGGTCAGTCAGGCTGATGTCAAACCCGCCATCATCAATAACGGTTTCCAGATAAATGACCTTATCGGTTTCAAGAGCATACTGATCTTTGACCGATTGGGTGGCTAAGGCTTGGATGGCTGCTTTAGTGATTTTCATTTTTTGTCTCCTGATTTTTGATTTTTGATCTTACCTAATACATATAAGAAGTATATCTGGGAATACAATACCCCCAGATACATTTAATTAATATTTTTATTGATCGTCCAGCAATTCATCGACACGGTTCATGTAGATCGCCAGAGCCACAGAGAGGTCTTTCAGAGCCGCTTTCTCAGCGCACTCCCTGATGGTCACCCAAGGGTGTGGTCGGCCCTGTGGGTGGCTTGTCACCCTCTCAGTGACCACTGGGGCTGGCATTGGCTCCGCTGGCAGGCCAAGGGCATTTGCAGCCTCTGTCCTGTTATTGAGCCACGCCAGCAAGCTGGGCTTGTCGGTGGGAACTTCAGTCTGCTCCGCGCCAATTGTTTTGGCCTCGGCTTGCGTTCCGACCCACTGGCCTTTTGCGTTGGTGTAGAGTTTCATTTTTTGATCCTTTCTAGATCGTTGGATGAGGGGCCGAAGCCCCCCGTTGGATTAGAAGTTGTAGTCGTAGTGCTTGATAGCCGCAGTATGAAGGCTGTGACGCCCGTGGCTGCTTTTCCACGAACCGTCCTTCTGGAGACGAGCGCGAACTGTGTAGCCTTCTGGGTCTGACTTAATGACCCAAGCGTTGCGCTGATCGCCATTGTTGGTGCAATGACCAGCGAAGCCACCTGAGACAAACTCAGGCTTCCAGTCGGGGTGCCGCTCTGCGCTCATGGAGCGCAATTCGATTGTTTTGTTGGAGACAACACGCACGATCTCAAATGGTGTTGTATCGCTATAGCCGTTCTGATTGGCGTGAGTGTAATTGATCTCTTCGATCTCGTAAGAATGTTTTTGTGGGAAAGCACCAGCACGGCGTACTGGAAGCTCTTCGATTACCGCTTCAGCTTCAGCAGCGGTACTCCAAGTGGCCCGTGGGCTGTTTGAACGGCGAAGAAAGTCACGCTTTGCCTTATACTCAATAACATATTCTTCTTGTGTATTGGCTTCTGGCGCGGCGATAAATCTGCTAGTAACTTTGATTGCGAATTTCTTGAACATTGGGTCTCTCCATTTTTTGAGTTTTTGATCTTACCTAATACATATAGGCATTCTGATCGGAGATACAATAGCGGAATACAAATTAAATATATTTAATTAATATATGGGGGGAATATATGGGGGGAAAATGGGGGGAAGCCAAAATGGGCGACTTTCCCCCGATGCAACTTATGCTGCGATATGGTACAGCCAGCAATCCATGTGGCCGTTTGTCTTATCGTCTTCATCTCTTGGGATAGAGTGAGGGGTCTGATCAATTAATCCAGCCGCCACGGCGTGGCGAATTGTTCCACAAATATTGTGTGAGTTTTTCTTTAGCAGCCGCGCCAAGTCTCTACTGGTCATTGGCCCGTGCCTTTCTAGCGCCTTTAATATCGGAGTAAACGCGCCAGTATCTGTGCGGCTGGGCTTTGGCGCTCCCATATCGCACGGCAACGGTGGCCGCAAAGGTGTGCCGTCTGGGCCTTTCCTGCTTGCCTGCAATCTCTCAAATTCTAGCCATTTCTTTGCTTCTGTCATCTGCTCTCTCCCTCAGATTTGGTATTCGTTTTGTCGCAATCCGCTGACAAAGTTTTTCAGTTCCTGTCTCGCCATCCACAAATCGTTCTGTGAATTTGGCACTGGACTATTTCGATAAGCCTCTCGCTCCAGACGATCCACTTGGCCCCTCAAATGGCGCAATTCAGCGTCATGCGCTGGCGTTAGTTTCTTCTTCATTTAGCCTCTCCTTCAGCAGCTTTTTGCGGTAAAATTTAATCTGCTCTCGGAGGCCAGCATTGTCAGCCTCCAAGCGTTTGTTGTGTTCGATCACCATCTGATATTCATCTCGGTGTATCAATTTATCCAGCCTCCATTTTGTCATTGGTTTCCCATGTATTCGTGAGAATAAGAAAAAACATTTCTTGGCACCCAATTAAAATTTCTGTTTTCACCTGTCAAAGACCGAATTTTCATATTTTTAGAAGTCGATTTCCATTTGGCAGATTTATTTCGGTACTCTCCCATTCTTGGGTGGGTGGTTTTGCTGAAGTATCTCTTACCTTCTTCAATATGAATTTGACCTATGGCGTCACTCATTCGGACACCTATTCCCAACCCTTGGTAATCAGGCAAGACTACGGTTCTATGTCCTCTGTACGCATTTTTCAGCGTTCCGCTGGGCATCGTTAACACTGAGGTAAATCCAACGACATCTGATCCCCATAGGCATACCCAGTGTTTTGCACTTTTATTGAGGTTTCCGCAGAGATAGTGATGGTCGCGGAAGATTGACCACGCTGCCGCCCTGCAAGGTATGACTTCCAGTTTAATGTCGGGACGCCTAAGACACCCCCTTGAAAGAAAATCTTTCGTTAGAGTATCATAAACCCAATCAGGTTGAAGCCATTCAATTATATCGTAATGGCAAGAAGCAAATACCACTGAATGTATGCCACTGCCTTTTATATATCGGCTCAACGCTGCGGAACATGACTTAGCAACTGACCGATCAACAACGCTGGTAAATTCATCAACCACTGCATTATCACTTAATTGTCTGGCTAAATTCGCTCTGTATTTTTCGCCTGTAGAAAGTATTTTATATGGTCTGAACCAAGCTGGAATGCTGTTCAATCCAACTGCGCTTAGTTTTTTTTGCGCGTCATCTGCGTCATTAAAATGAGAAACTATTGCCTTGTTGTCATGCCACTGTGGCGCTTTTTCTTCGCCAAATAGTTTGAGCATAGTGGACTTTCCACTTCCAGACGGCCCGACAATTAAACCAATTTTAAAATCTGTCGGCAATTCTAAAAGAGTTGGAACTGCACATTCAGAAATGCCATTGAAATCATAATCAAAATTTCTAGATACTTTTTCAGTTATTTCGTCTTGTTCTATATTTTTATATTTAAGAACTTTATCCATCCAAAAACTCCAGCACTTGCTTCGACGCATCGCCTGCGCCCTTTCCAACAATTACAGTGTGGCCCACTGATCTCAGATATTCGATAACTTTTTTCTGGTCGGGAGACAGCCTGCCGCCCGTGGCCCTTTTCATTTCCACCCACAAATTGCAGGAGGGGATATAAAGATCGGGTATCCCTCTAGTGACCCCCTCGGCCTTCAGCCGTGTCGCCACAGATATGCTACGCTTCTCACCGTTTGGGATCGCAAAGATCAGCGTGTGCGGATATTTGGCGCGAAACCAGTTCACAAACCCCACCTGTTCTGAATGCTCAGAGTGCTTAAAACGGTATGTCTTCGACACCCCAATCAGCGTATGGCCCTTCTTGCTTTTCAATTTTTCTCTCCACTTTTTTGTAATCGAACTGCACAACCTCAAAATATTTCGGGTTGTGTGTCGAGGGTTTTATTTTAATTCGGCTGGGCCAGTTCCAAAAGTGACACTCGTCCATTGCCTCGTCGGTTGTGTCAGCCCCAGAGGCCAGCAGTGACCGCCGCGCTTGGTATCGACTGGCCGCATAGCCCCCGTGATCTGGGCAGAGCCATTCGTTTACAGATCGCAGACCAGCGTAATACGTGACCTTGATCGAATCAGGCTTCCCCGCCTTTCGGTGTCGATGATAAAGAACACTGTCCACATCTACCCATTCGGGTTTTGCTTGGCCCGACAGCATGGCACCATCATAACTGCTGGAGCCGTGATTTAATGTTGGGGGTGGAAACTCATGGCCGCAGGCGTGGCATTGGAGTGCCGCCGCAAAACACATCGTCTGGCAAGACTTGCATTGTTTCACAGGTGCTTTACCTTCAGTCACCCCTGCGGATTTATCTTTGGGTTTTACCCTATCTATAAACCCCAAACGCTGTACATTCGAGCCGAAGTCCAGAATGAGGGCATCAGTCTTTCCTTCGGCAATCCTAGTGCCACGCCCAACCATTTGGACATACAACCCAGCAGATGCTGTGGCCCGAACCAGCGCAACAACGTCTACGGCAGGGTGATCAAATCCAGTCGTTAAGACGTTTACATTAATTAGGCAGCGGATTTTGCCGCTCTTAAAATCGGCAATGGTTTTCTGTCTTACTTTGTTGCTGTTGCCGCCAGTGATCACAGCGACCTCAATGTCGTGGTACTCAAACTCATTTGCCAACATATGCGCGTGATCGACGCCGCTGCTAAACACCAACCAACTTTTGCGATCCTCGCTCAGTTCCACGATTTCTTCGACAGTTTTTCTCACCAATTCGGGATCGGACGCAGCCGTGGCAAGGTCGCTCTCAATAAACTCACCGCCCCGTTTTTTGACGTTGGTCAGATCGATCTGGTTCAGACCACCTTTACTAATGACAGGCGACAGGTAGCCCTGCTCCATCAACATATCTATTGGAATGTCATGGGCGATGCCGTCGAAGATAGCGCCCTCGCCTTTGTGGAGATAGCCTGTGTCGAGCCGGTACGGCGTGGCTGTCAGACCCACCACTTTAATCGCGGGGTTGCACACTTTCAGATCAGCAATAAACCTGTTGTATCGCGTCTCAGTGTTTTTGGGCAGCATGTGCGCCTCATCGATTAAGATCAGGTCTGGTGCAGGAACGATGTCATAGGCGCGTTCCCAGACCGACTGGATGCCTGCGAAGGTAATGGGCCTGTCTAAGACCTTCTGTTTCAGCCCCGCACTGTAAACGCCGAAATCAGCATCTGGATACATTTTCAGCAGGCCATTGGCCCCCTGCTCCAAAAGCTCTTTGACGTGCGTCACAATCATCACACGGGTGCCAGCAAATGACATAGCGTCTTTTACGATCTGCGCTATAATTGCCGTCTTTCCTGACCCAGTGGGTGCGACTATAAGAGGATTGTGTCCTGACTTACTCGCCCAATAATTGTACAAGCCATCGACAGCTTCTTTTTGGTAATCGCGTAATTCAAAGGTCATTTTACAATTTTCCCCAGAAAGTCATCAGCATCTTTTTGCGCTTTCAAGATTGTCTTTTGGCTCATAATCGGCACACCTATTTCGTCAGCGTCCAAATCGGCTGAGATGTTATCTGCAACATTATTGGACACACGATCTTTTATTTTATGCCATTCCAAATTTAACCCAAACATTCCAAGCAGCACCGTAAAAATGCAGGCCATTTCTTCCTGCTCAATTTCGTCTGGCAAAGTTAAATACAGAGCATTAACGATATCCATCATTTCACTTGGCGTCTTCATTAAACTTCTCCCTCAATTCTTCGCTATTGTCCTGATTACGAATGACGCTATGTGGGGTCTGATACTCGACGAAATCATCTCCAGCGTCTATGATCTCCCAATCGTCAGGCACCATAAATGGATTAAACAGGTGGCCCCCCGCGCCCTCCTTGCGGCTCCAAGTGCCGTCTTTCTCTGGGGTGCTGTGGGCGTCCGTCCGATCATTAACTTCTGGCAATTCACCACCGTGGCAAATTGGAATGTACGAGCAAAAACGACAGGCAAACTTTGACGGGTCGTGACTGATTTTAGACGGTGGCTTTTCGTCAAAAATGATATTGCTGGCCTTGTTGATTAGCATCTCACCCTCGGCCCGATCTCGCTTGATCCGCTCAGAATAAATCTCATCTGTGTTTTTGTTCACGGCAAAAAAATAGCAACGATCAATGTCAGCCAGATGCATTCCAACCTGACACTGCGCCCAGTATTGTGGCTTGCTGATCCTGACGCCCTTCATTTTTGTTTGGGCAAACGACTTGTCGTTCATCGTTTTAAATTCCAGCGTATGTGGCTCTTTGCTTTCTGGAAAGCCAATTCCAATGCCGTCCAGCGACAGAGCAAAATGACCACCACAAGCCGTGTAATTAATCTGCTTGCCCGTTTCTGGATCGACCTCCCACACCTCGACACCAATTGCTCTCAAGTTTGCCACGATCCGCTCCTCCTCGCGGTCACCCGTTTCAAACAGGCGCAGCATACGCCCCTCAAAACTCTGTGAGCTTGCGTGGCGAAACTGATACCACAATGCCCGACTGCACGGGTTGCCTATCTGTGAGCCGCCCAGATGCGCCCTGTGGCCGTTATCGCGGCTGGCCTCATAATGTTCGTAAATGGCCTTGACCGTGGGCGATGGATTATATTTCTCAAGGTTCATTTAAAACAGCTCCCCCTGATCAATATCGCTAGGCTTCCATGTAATATCACAAAGTTGATAGCTCTGAACGTATTCAGCGAACTTGGCTTTATGAAATTTTCCTGATGGAGTAATCTGTTTTAAATCTTCGACAGACAGATGCATTTGCTCTCCCTCATGGTCAATAATCAATCCACCCTCGACAATTGCATCTTTGAGTTCATAATCTCTGACAGAGACAAATTTACCCAACCATAGCTTCTTCACAAGTTTACGTTTCATCTTGGCTCCTCTCTATTTGTAAAATGGGGCAGCAAAAGCCGCCCCATCGTAAAACAGATTATCTTTTCCAAGGTGGCGCTGCCGCCGCCGCTGGAGCCGCCGCAGGGGCCGCTGTAGCAGCACCATTGGTTTTGGCACTTGAGTACCCCTTAATCTCATTAGAGGCGCTGTACTGGCCGTCTGCGGCCTTGACCGCCACCTTCACCACCAGAGGCTTGTCGTGCAGTTCGCTGCTGTCTTTGGGCGTCATAACGCCCGTTGCGTGACAGATGGCCGACAGAGTGCGCTGTGCTATGTCAACTGCAATTTGGTTCGGATTATTTAAATTCAACCGATCTATCAATTTGCGTCCAGCATACTGGCCCTCAACAATCTCCAGCCCAAGCTGCAAATAGCTGCCAGTCATCGCCTTAGTCGGCTTTTCCTCGCTCTCGACAATTACTGCCGAATAGTTTCCCGATGGTAGCGGCTCGTATGTTGCGGCTGGTTCAATAGCCGCTGCGTTAAATCCGTTCAGTTCCATGTGAGTTTTCCTTTTCTACTCTGCTACAAAATCTGCAAATGGGTTGCGGTCAAACGTGAAGGCCAGAGGCTCACTGATGTTAAACCGATTTTTCGTTACGCTCGACGCCTGTGGGTGGCAGATGATTTCTCGCTCACCCGTCGAAATCGCACGTTTTTTGTCGCCGTCACCGCCACGAACAAATGTCTTCAGCCTGATCAATCCGACCAGATCGACGTTGTCTGTGTAGTGGGGTATCGACTTCTTGTGCATACGCACGGTGTATCGTGCGAAGGCGTCCATATCGGGGAGGTCGAGCATCTCAGTATCGGCGTGTCCGATAAATATGACGTTCATTCCTTTCTCGTAGGCGAGTGATCCCGCCCAGTCTCTGATCTGGCGATGCTTCTCAGCCGCCGTGCTGTAGCCAGCGCCGTAACCGCCGCCAGCCTGATTAATAGACTTAGCCTTGGGGTCAGCCGCAACAATCTCTGCTTCAATCATCGTGCCAAGCTGGGTGATCGAATCAATCACCAAGGTTTTGTGGTCGTGCTTCTGGGTGGCAAGCGCCTCAATCGCGTCCAGCACGTCCTGTGTAGATGTTGCCAATGGAAAAAGGCTGACGTTGTCATTGCCTGCAAGACTGGCTGTGCCATCCTCCGTCCGAATGAACACCGGGCTTTTGAACATAGCTGCCAGTGTAGTCTTCCCCATTCCACCTTCGCCAAACAGAGTGCAGATAATAGGCCGCTGGCCGCTTGGCTTGCTCAGTGTTTTTAGATCAATCGCCATTACTCAACCCTCCCAACTTTTTTGTTTTTCTTTTTGCAGCAACATCTCTTTCAAAATTGCCTCTTGAGTTTCAACAACGTGTAAAAAGTCGTATCCGTCATGGACGTAATTGAAGATCAACATTGAATTATTGCCGCCCAAGTGTTCATCACCCATGACAAACCGCTCTATCACTTTTACGTGATCTAAATTGACAATAACGGTCTGTGTCTCTTCCATAACTTTTTTTCTCAAAGTAACCCAACATGCCATTACTCAATCCTCCATGCTCTGAAGCTGCCATCTTCCTGCTGTTGGCAATGCACCAGAAGACCCATGCGCTTGGCTGTATTGCGAATGGATGTAGCGTGTGTCTGGCTCTCAAGCTGAACGCTGTCGCCAACTTCCATTTTATCCAGCAAGTCTTTCCACTTGCCCGACCTGACCCGCGAGGGTGCCGTTATTGGCACCCCCTTCTCAATTTTAAACATTACCAGTCCCTCCCAAAAACAAGGCTAAATACCTCGTCCAAAATTTCATCTATGCTGCGGTTCATTTGCAAACTCCAAGTCTGGGTGGTCGCGCCACCGATTTAATTTACGCTCTAACCTGATCTGGTCTGGGCTTTTACTTTGGCCGTCCATCACAGTGACGGAGGCCAAAGCAGCAATTAGCATCTCAAGCTCGACATCAGTCAGGCGCATTATTTAACCTCGACAATCTTTCGATCTCTTTGCGTTGCTCTTCCAACAACAATGGGATTTTCATGTTTCCCTCAAGATTATCTTTTAAGGCTTTTGCCCTTTCGCGGTCTTTCCTAGTGAAAGGAGACAGCATCCCTGTCGAAGCCAAACTAAAATCCAACGCTTCTATTAAAAGCTCAGTGTCGCTTGCATTAAGATCGATACGCATCAAAGCACCTCAACTTTGACGCCAACCTTGCCAGCTTTGGTTTCAAAGGCAGGCGCGATTTTTGCCCACAATTTAGGTTCGTGAGCCAGCAAGTAACGACATCCAGCGGCATCCGCGCTGATTGTGTGTTTCACAGGCTGCAAATGTGCAGGTATTTTTTTCGATACTTTGTCCCACACAATAGCATCAACTTTGCGAGACACAGGCTGTGTCAGCGTAATCTTATGGCCTTCAGTTTTGTGGGATATAGAGCCTTCCTCTTTGGCTTCTAAAGCCGCTGCGATTTGCTCTTCAATCGCGTGGCGCATTGCGGTCAGCGCCTTTTCTTCTGCCTTAACTGCCAACCAATCGGCGGCAAGACTATCGACAATGATATTGTCCATTTCCGTTCTCCATTTTTCACATTCACTTTTTCTACACGACGATCTTTACTAAATGCTTTGCAGCATGTAAAGCTCTTTTTTGAAAATATGTAAAAAGGATACTACAATGGACAATATGATACCTCTTGAGACCATACGGGACGCCCTGCAAGATCGACGGTTGACCGTTGTGGCAGAGAAATCTGGGCTGTCGCACCCCACCGTAAAGGCCGTGGCGACAGGCAATGAACGAATCAGTCTGAACACTTGGAGGAAGCTGTCAGAATATCTCACCGTATATAAATAGAGGGTCAAAAAAAATGACTAACGTGGAAGAGTATTGCGAGAAGCTGGGCTGGTATTTGGTCACAATCCCAGCAGGGACTAAAGGCCCAACCCGCTTTGGCTGGCAAAAGCCAGAGCAGGCATTGAGCGATCCAGAGAAGGCGCGTCTGTATTACGAGCAGAACCCCACCCATAATGTGGGATTGCTGCATGGGGCCAGCGGAACGTGCGCCGTTGACATCGATCATGTGGAATACACCAAGCTCATCTTTGAAGAACTGGGCATAGATTTCTCAGAGCTAATGCAGTCGGCACCCCAAATTATTGGGCGCGAAAATCGTGGCAAGCTAATCTTCAAGGCACCGCCCGATCTGATTACCCATAAAATTAGTTGGCCCGTTGAGGGCGATCCCCGCAAGACCGAAGTGGTCTTTGAGCTTCGCGCTGGGGCCGTGCAAGATGTCCTGCCGCCATCAATTCACCCAGATACGGGCCGTCCCTACGAGTGGGCAGGTCGTTCAATATTCGATGGATTGCCAGAACTACCGCCACAGCTTCTCACAATCTGGCGAGAGTGGGATAAATTTCGGCCACAGATGCAAGCCATCTGCCCTTGGCGGCGTGAGCCAGAATTTCAGCCACCGCGCAAGCCACGGCCCAAGAACAATGACGGCACGTCTGTCATCGACGCCTTCAACGAGGCCCACGATATGCACAGCCTGCTAAAACAGTACGGCTACAAGCAGACCGCCAAGGATCGATACCTGTCGCCAAACAGCACGTCCAAACTGGCGGGGGTGAAGGTGTTTGAAGATGGCCGCGCCTTCAGTCACCATGCATCCGATCCCTTTGACAGCGCCCACAGCTTTGATTGCTTTGAGCTTTGGACGCAGTACGAACATATGGGCAACGTCACCAAGGCGGTGAAAGACGCCGCTGCGTTTCTAAACGTCAGCAACAATCCAGATTACGAATACGATCAGGAGGCCATTGAGCATGGCGCAAAGGTGGCGGCGTCCATTATGTCCAAGCCAGCAGCCAAGGCCGAGCCGCTGGGCAATATACCAGATCATCTGCTGTCGATACCGGGCGTTCTGCAAGACGTGGTCAACTATTATTCGATCACCGCCATCAAGCCGCAGCCGCAGTTTGCGGTGCAGGCGGCTCTGGCATTTGGATCGGTTGTTATGGGGCGTAGGTGGGTGACAAACCAGCGTAATTTCTCATCTTTGTATCTTTTGAATATTGGCGAGACAGGATCGGGCAAAGAACACAGCAAGACCGTGTTGGAGCGGCTGTTGGAAGAGGCTGGGCTGGAAGACCTGATCGGGCCAGCGGGGTACACCAGTGGGGCGGGGGTGATGTCCACCCTGACCAAAAAACCAGTTCACGTCAGCGTGATTGACGAGATGGGCCGTATGCTCAAGTCAGCAGCGGCCACGGGGATGCAGCACAAGGCAGATGCGTTGACTTCGATCATGGAGTGTTTCGGACGAACAGACGGCGTCATGCGGCAGGCTGGATATGCAACCAATACAATGAAGGCCAGCGAGGCTGAGAAGCTGGAGAAGGTGGTCAGGCGTCCATCACTGACGCTGGTGGGGATGTCCACCCCTAGCGAATTTATGAAGGCAATAGGCGGGGGCGATGTGGCTTCTGGGCTGCTAAATCGCTTCCTGATCGTGAAGACAGATATCGGGGTGCAGCTATCGCAAGAAATCACAACGTCCACAATTTCAGAGCGGCTGAAGGCTTGGGCCAGCGATCACGCTAACGCCGTTAACGGCACGCTAGACCCCGGCTCCACTCACGATGTGCCGCCCTCACCAATGGAGGTGGCATTCACATTAGAGGCCAAGGCGATCCTGAGACGCTACGAGGAGCGTCTGGTGGATGCCATTAGGGCAGAGGCAGGCACTGGGCTGGAGGCCATGTACAATCGCTCTAGAGAGATCGCCATGCGCCTGTCACTGATCATTGCGCGGTCTATGGGACAGGAAAGTATCGGGCTGGATGCAATGCAGTGGTCGATAGATTACGTCGAGCATTACGCTACCGAGACCATCAAAATGTTCAAGGCCAATATGGCAGACGGCCCCTTTGATGCCTGTTGCAAGGCGGTATTTACCAAGATCGAAACAGCGGGTCTGGGGGGCATCACAGAGAGCCAGATCACGCGCAGCGTGGGGGCATTCGCAAATATGGATCGGCGCAAACGTGGAGACGTTCTGGACGCGCTGGCGAATGACAGGGGCATAGAGTGCCGCAATCTGAACGAAGGGAAGCGGGGCCGTCCGACGATGGCTTGGTTCGCTCCAAGCATCCAGTGATTAACTGCATGAATTATTGCATCATTAAACATTGGGGTATTTGTCAATGATTTCAACGGGGTATGTATTTTGTGTATTTATTGCATTTTTGCAGTACCTTGGGGGGCGTCTATACTCCTCACCCTCCACCCCCCTCATACATAGTTGGTGGGTAGGGGGTGGGGGGCAGTAATACACTATATATATGATAATAATAATAATAATAATATTATATATATAAATAAGGTACTTAGGTCGGTTCGATTTATTGCATTTACTGATCTGCAATAA
>Ga0222717_10002760_pt1 | contig 13414 bp, 12 predicted proteins | sample C33_18DmetaG_FD_165053 | JGI IMG/M metagenome (GOLD analysis project Ga0222717, IMG submission 165053) | Estuarine water microbial communities from San Francisco Bay, California, United States - C33_18D | ecosystem: Environmental > Aquatic > Marine > Unclassified | place: USA: California...
AGCTTACCTCGCTATGTCATGCAAGCATTTGCAAAGTGATTACAACGTTGCATGGCCAACCGCTGAACTGGCTGTGATGGGGGCAGAAGGAGCCGTGAACATCATCCACCGAAGAGAAATTCAAGCCGTCCCTGACGAAGAAAAGGAAAGCGTCCGACTCCGTCTTGTTGACGAATACAAAGCAAAGTTTGGCGACCCCTATGTTGCTGCCCGAAACGGATGGCTTGATGACGTCATTGAGCCCTCAGAAAGCCGATTACGACTCATACGAGCCTTGAACATTCTCAAATCCAAGCGTGAATGGTCTCCTCCAAAGAAACACGGAAACATACCGTTGTGATTCACCGAAGTCGATTGGCTCGTGCAAGCAGTCCACTGGGCTCATCATCAGCCTCAACTTCAAGTTCAACCTCTACAGTCGTGATTTCAGTCTTCCTCTGGGCACCTGAACTCCGAGAACGGACTGCATACATCAGGAGCCCTCCCAAAACGATGAGAACGAGGGCGGTCATGAGCAAGATGGCTTGAGAATCCACTGAGGACCCGGTGGAGTCGCCTTCGTCCCCTGAGTTTGTGTTGGTTGAAGAGGTGGTCAAGTCAAGCGCGTAGGTGGCTACAACATCTCGGTCCAATCCGTCATCATGAACCTTGAGTTTCACCATGACAAGGGCGTCCAAATCTGATGCAATCGGAATGAGCGTAACGCATTGCGCCGCAGAAGGCCCATCGTTCAAACACGAATGGCTGACTTCAATTTCTTGCTCATCCAAGAACACCGTTGCGTTGGTATTGAGCACACCATCAACATCTGATACACTCCACTGCATGGTAGCCGTGTTACTGCCTGCCACACGTTGTATGCTGGTAATGGAAGCAAAGGAAAGGTCCCCAACGGGTTGTACTGTAATCGTCAACGGATGGTTGTAGGAAGTCGTCCCGTCCGTGACATTGATCCACACCATCTCAAGTCGGCCGTTGTAATCTTGCTGAGGCGTAAACACAAATTCATTCAATACCCTTTGAACTGATAATTCCGAATGATTGTGAGATGAGGACCAAGTAAGAACGTCTCCATCGATGTCATAGGCCATCAGTGTAAGGTTCAGGACATGAGTTGAATCTTCATCCATCGTAACGTTAGCCCATGCGGATTGGTTGATGGTAATGGGATCGTCCGTGGGTTCCACAAGAACAGGAATCTCCATCACGATTCCAGGCGTTGTTCCGTCGCCCACCAAGGCATCGAGGACAACTGCCCCGTACTGATTAGGAAGAGGCATCAGAGTAAGAATACCGTTTTCCACAGAGAACTCAACAGGTCCATCTGTTCCAGAGTTTGCACCGTTGACGGATACGAGAAGCGATTCCCCTTCAGGGTCAAGGACGACATCGCTAAAATCAAAGTTGAGATTCGGGCCGTCTTCCAGAAGCAACTGTTGCGGGACGGTTCCAATCTTCACCACAGGGTCGTCAACCGGCGAGAGGAACACCCGGAGCGTGATGTTTTGTTCGTCAATAACTCCACCATCACTTCGGAGTTTCAATTCAACTGAACATTCCCCCAACCATTCTTCTTCAATTGCATGATTGATTTCCAGCGTAAGTCCGTCGCCACCCAAAACCACACCGAAATGTGAAGCATTTGGGCCGATCAAGGATGCTTCGACTGCGCGAACAAGTGTTCCATCGGGGTCAGTGGCTGCGTCTGACACACTGAAGGTTGAACTTCCATGTTGAGGCAGGTAAATCGTAGGAGGTGGAGATGCGAGAATCATTGGAGTGTTGGTCCTCGCAACCATTGAATGAACGGTGGAGGGCGCACCTTCAACCGAAATGCGCATCCATGCCTTGTGAGAGCCCGGTGCCACTGGAGCCATTGGGTATTCACACTTGGCAGTCCCAGCGGCAGAAATCGAACCGGATGTGGGCCATGCTTCACCAATCCACCCGCAACTAACGTTCACGTCATAGTTCGCCGGAAGGTCGGTGAACGCCGTTCCATCACGCAGGGTCCAATTGCTTTGCATGACAAAGGTCTGTGTCGCATTGAGGGCGTTTTGAGGGTCGGGGGTGACGGTCGTATTGTTGAGAATGAGGAAGGAACTTTGCTCAAGATTTTCGACAACGTAGGCGTTGGTATCGCTCACAACCTGCGCACCTTCAGCACGATTAAATGCATCTCTGAAACGGTCATTATCGCCGTGCAACACGGCGTCCAAGTAAGCGATGACATGCTCAGAACTCAATTCAATTTGGGCGCTTTGACTCATGGTTGCATCCCCATCGCTTTCAAAGAACGACTGCGAATCTTGGAACTGGTAATGATTTGCACCCAAAAGGTGCATCCAGTGCCACCCATATCCGCCTGCTTCTTCTAGGCGCTCCATCGTAGCAGTGGAGGGGGCCACTTCGTCAACGGTTCCAGTGATGAACAGGCCGGTGTTCGGGCGAGGGAAAACAGGTGAAAATGAGGGATTGAACCAATCCTCTCCCGAATCAAAACTGTCCAGGTCCAAGCCAAGACCAAACAGGCTGCGAGGTGGCTGAACGGTATCAGCACGTTGACTTTGGTTGAAGTATGGAAGCGCCACATAAGCCGCAGCAGCACCCTTCCCGTGACCTCCAATCCCCCAGTGGTCAACATCAACGTTTCCAGCACTCCCCATCACATGGAGATTGGTCTGGTTTTGTGAACTCATAATTTCAGCGATATCGGTGAGGAAATTGAGTGTGTCTTCAACATCGGTCTCGTCTTGCATGGGTTGAGTCACTACAACAATGAAACCGCGCTTGGCCAGTTCTTCAACAAAAAGCGTGTATGCATCAAGGTTCTCACCTGAATCTCCAATGAAAACCGTCCAAGGAAACGGCCCGTTACCGGCCATGTCCTTATCCTCACCATCGTTCATTGCAGGATACACCATTCGAACTTCGGGCGAGAACATCCCATCAAGGCGAAATTCAGTCCATCCGACAGGAAAATCTACACCGTCATGGCTTTCTTGAAAATTCGGATTTTCCATCAACAGAGCGGAACAAGGCGTCATGAACATCAGCATCGCAAGGGCCATTCCGAGCCAACGTTGGGAATTCTTACTCACCATGTTCACGCTGTCTCCTTCCATTCCTTCTCCTTAGAGGCTTCGTTGTCATGCGTATTTGTCGAGAGTAGTTTCAGCGACAATCAAGCGATTCAACAGCAGTTCTAGGGAAGGAAGGTCTTCTTTTCGTTCTGGCGCCCAGAGATGTTTCCAGCAAGCAAGGTGTTGAGCAACGAGTAACCATCTACCGTCAAGAGGCATAGCGATCATTCGGTCCACACGTTCGTCGAGTGCACCACCCATTCCCGAATAAGATGCGTGAAGAAGGACATCAACATCAAAACTTGGCGTTCCGGATTCAAAGTTCACCACTACATCAGGCTCCTGGGTCGTCATTGAATTCATCCAAGGCCCGTCACCAAGTTCTCGTCTGCCTCCCATCGTACGAATTAAGCCACCATTCTGCGACCAGGCAAGAGCCGTTGAACGTGCTGCACCCCCGCCACCAATCAAACCTAGAACGGTATGTTGAGGAGGGAAACCATGATGGGCCATGACAGCACATACGCCGAGGCCATCAAAACCAGCACTCCACCAACCTTTGCCATCCCAGCGGAGTGCATTGATGCTCTTGATGTCACGTGAATGATCAATACAAATTACAGCCTCAGAATCCAATTGATGCTTAAGAGGCGAGGTGAGATTCATCCAGATTTCATGCTCAAACATTCGGGTTGGTAGTCTTTGAGCATGCTTGAGGACCACTGCACCGTCAAAGGCCTCCAGCTTCGGAGCGAGAGCTGCAGCGGGAATTTTTACTGCTCGTGCGGCAACCACTGCTTTCTCCATAAGCGCTGTCGTTCGAAAGGTCCCGAACACCGCTTGAGTCAGTTCCCATTCTTGAGGATTGGGAACCGAACCGGCATATCCCCATGCTAGAGCGTCGGAAATTGAAGACACACTCACAAGTTCCATTTTGAGTGTCGTGGAACGTCCTGAAAGATGAAGGTGGTCGCAAACAAGCGCCGTCAAGAGAGGTGACAAACTATGGGTAACAGGCAAACCCGCAATCCCATACCGGATTTCGCCCATGACTTGTCCATTCCTTTCGTTCATTTCAACTCATTCATGCCTCCATGGAAGATGAAATGTGCAAATGTTGTTTCGTGTCTTCGGGAGAAGATTAAAAGATGAGTGAGTCCTAAAAAGTACATGGACAACCTCATTACGCAGGCCAATAAGCAATCCAAATTTGGACAAATGATGTTCGGCCTACTCAGCATGTATCTGTCCTTTGCCAGTTACAAAGCATTCGAAGAGGCACTCGGCGAAGTCTTTGGCGCTGCACCTGCAGTCATCATAGGGACAATATTGGTCATGGGCTATCAAGTGATTAAAATAGACAAGAAGAACATGAATGAGGGTTACATCACCAACCCGTACACACAAATCATCAAGAATCAATTGGGAGCTTACGAAGTTGTTGAAACCAACCAAGAACAACAACGGTCATCGGCATTTGGAACACTCATTGCAGTAGGATTCATCATCTGGGCTTGTGAAAAAACTTGGGCAAACGTGTTGTGAGGAACCAGCATGACCGGCTTGGGAGACGTCTTTTTGATGAAAGACAAAGTGAATGATGGCACAAATATCTATGCGATGATCCTTGAAAAAGCATCCATTCTTTTGTCGTTGTTGATCGTCCTTGCCACCGCTTGGGCGTTGAACCTACCGTCATGGGGAATTGGGCTCGCTGTTGGCTTCTCCCTTGGACCCATTGTGTACGGTCATTACTACATCCTCTACATTCGTCCCGCAATTAAAGCGGGAAAAGTATCAAAGCATAACACGAAGTCGGTAGAATGAGGTGAATACATGCTGGACACTATATTGGGTTGGTTCGGACTTGGAAGCGTCTCTGGCGTTGATGTCCTTTTCGCAGCGTGCGCCATCATAGGCACTGTCCTTTTCATGCTCTACTTCATCCTCGTCATGCTCACTGGAGCGGCCGATGGAATGCTCGAAGTGGCTGGCTTTGACTTTGAAATGGATGCAGCCGGCGTCTTCCACATGTTCACGTTACAGGGTCTGCTCAGTTTCATCATGATGTTCGGTATTTTCGGCCTCGCCGTATCACAATCCGGCGACAGTGGCAACGCAGTATTGGCGGTATTAGCCGGTACAGCCGCCGGAACCGCATCGATGTATCTCGTTGCGAAAGTATTCCAAGCCATGCGCAGTTTGGAATCTGATGGAACCGTGGTCCACAACAAAGCCCTCGGCTCCCGAGGCACCGTTTATCGTCGCATATCCCCGAACAAACCCGGGCAAGTACAAGTTGAATTCCAGGGTGCGCTGCGCACTATGTCTGCTCGTTCAGACGATGATGCGGCAACCCTTGAAACCGGCTCATTGATTGAGGTGGTTGATACGATCGGAGAAATTCTCATCGTAAAGCCCCTACAGAGAAGCGCCACCACAAAAAATGAAGAGGAATAATTATGGCAGATATTGTAGGATCACTGATACTTATTGGAACTGGACTGTTTGTTTTCGTGTTGCTTGCGACCGTTTACATTGCAGCAAACCGATACAAACTCGCACCTTCGGATAAAATTCTGGTCGTTTACGGTAACGTGAAAGGCTCAGGCGCAGCAGCATGTTACCACGGTGGTGGCCGAATTGTTTGGCCGCTCATCCAAAGTTACGCCATGCTTGACTTGAAGCCCCTCACCATCAACATCAATTTGGAACACGCACTTTCACAACAAAACATCCGTATTAACGTCCCATCGACCTTTACCATCGGTATCTCGACCGAGCCGTCCATCATGCAAAACGCTGCAGAACGTTTGCTCAACCTCCCGCCAAATCAAATTGAAGACATGGCTAAGGAAATCATCTTTGGACAACTCCGTCTTACTGTTGCATCGTTGACCATTGAAGAAATCAACCAGGACCGTGAAGCGTTCCTTTCATTGGTTGCTAACAACGTGGACACCGAACTTCACAAGATTGGACTCTACCTCATCAACGTCAACATTACTGACATCACTGACGAGGCAGACTACATCAAGTCCATTGGTGCCAAGGCAGCAGCCGAAGCAATCGCTGCGGCTGATGTTGACCGTGCTAACGCAACTCGCCAAGGTGCAGTTGGACAAGCAGTCGCCGACCGAGAGCGTGAGATTGAAGTTGCTAAGAACCAAGCAGCCTCTGAAAAGGGTCAGAAATCAGCTGAATCCGACCGCCGTATTTTCGTACAACAGCAAGAAGCACAAGCTGTCGAGGGTGAGAACATTTCCCGTGCAGACATTGCCTCTTACAATGCAGACCTTGCTGAGCGTGAAGCATCAGCATATCAGCGTTCAGAAGTTGCAAAGCGTATTGCTCAAGTTGAAATTGAGAAGGCTCAATATGAGTTTGAGGGCCAGCGTCTTCGTGCTGAAGAGATTGCTCGTGAAGAAGTTTCCAAGCAACAGATCGAGATTGCTGCAGAGGCAGAAGCCGAACGCCAACGCCGAATCGCAAGAGGTCTTGCTGACGCTACACTCGCAGCATACAACGCTGAGGCTGAAGGACAGCGAGCTGTTCTTGAAGCCAAGGCTGAGGGATACGCAAAACTCGTCAAGAGTGCAGGTGGCGACGCAAAGGCTGCTGCAACTCTACTGATGGTTGAGAAGATTGAAGGCTTGGTTGCACGTCAAACTGAAGCCATTGCAAACTTGAAGATTGACAAGATCACCGTTTGGGATTCAGGCAACAATGCAGAAGGCGGCGGTTCAACCTCCAACTTCGTCTCGTCCTTGATGCAGAGCCTACCTCCAGTTCACGACGTGGCCAAGATGGCTGGCGTTGACTTGCCCGATTACTTGGGCAGCATGAAGGAAGAGTGAACCTCCCCCGCAGGCTTGACAGGGTGCGAAAATCGCCTCCGAGTGACGAGATGAAGCGACGGCTTCAAAGACTCAACGATACGCAAAGGCGTTCATGACCAGTGACCTCGAGATTGCACGTGCGGCAAAAATGGAGCCCATTGAGGCCATTGCATGGAAATTAGGCATTTCATCACATGAGATCTTCCCCATGAGCCAAGGGGTTGCCAAAATCACCTGGGATGCGCTCAAGAGCCGGTTTAACAAGGCTCAAGGGAATTTAGTTCTCGTAACATCTGTGAACCCCACTCCGTTTGGAGAAGGAAAAACGGTCACGACCATCGGACTCACCCAAGCCTTGTGCCATATCGGCCAAGCGGCCACATGTGTCATTCGCGAACCATCCATGGGCCCCGTATTTGGAATCAAAGGAGGAGCGGCCGGAGGCGGTCATGCACAAGTGCTTCCGATGGAAGACATCAACCTCCACCTTACTGGGGATTTGCACGCCGTCACATCAGCACACAATCTCCTCTCTGCACTGATTGACAATCACCTCAAGCACGGCAATGAATCTAAACTGGACCCGTGCGAATTTCTTGGCCTCGTGTGATTGACATGAACGACCGGTCACTTCGCCAAGTCACCGTTGGCCTTGGTGGACCTGCGAACGGTTTGGTCCGAGAAGACCGGTTTGACATCACCGCTGCAAGCGAGGTCATGGCTATTCTTGTCCTCGCGAGCGATTATGCTGACCTCAGAAAGCGCCTCGGAGAGATTGTTGTCGGCACGTCAACCGAAGGAAATCCGGTCAAGGCAAGCGAAATCGGTGGGGCTGGCGCCATGGCCCTGTTGCTTCGACAGGCGTTCCTACCAAATTTAGCTCAAACCTTGGAAGGCAATCCTGCATTCATCCACGGCGGACCTTTTGCAAACATTGCACATGGAAACTCCAGTATCATCGCTGACCGTATGGCTCTAGCAAGTGCTGATTTTGTGGTGACTGAAGCTGGTTTCGGTTCCGACATGGGGGCAGAGAAATTCATGCATATCAAAGCAGCAACCTCGGGGAAAGCGCCTGATTGCGTCGTTATGAACGTCACCGTTCGTTCAATGAAACTTCACGGTGGTGCATTCGGTGACCGTGGCGGTATTCGTCCTGACAAGGCCACGCTCGAAGCAGAGAACGTCTCAGCGACTGTTTCGGGAGCAAGAACGAACCTAGACCGACACATCAGAAACATGGCTGCATTTGGTATTCCTGTTGTCGTGTCAATTAATAAATTCGCATCCGACACCGACGCGGAGATCAGTGCAATCCGTGATGCAGCGCATGAGAGTGGTGCAACTTCGGTTTGCATCACAGAAGTGCACGCCAACGGTGGAGAAGGAGGCAAAGACCTTGCTCAAGCCGTTGTCAAGGCGGTACAAAACCACATAGCATCAGGGAGGCCGTTTGTTCCGTTGTTCAAACCAGATGTTGATGTTGTAGAGAAAGCCACCGCAATTGCAACTCGGATGTACAAAGCGAATGGAATATCAATGACCGCCAAAGCAAAGCGTGAACTTGACCGCATTCGTTCTTGGGGATACGGAAACTTGCCCGTTTGCATGGCTAAGACACAATATTCCTTTTCCCATGATGCAAGTTTACTCGGCGCACCGACAGGGTTTACCGTTCCAATCGGAGAATTCAGACTTAATGCAGGAGCAGGATTCATCGTCGCTGTTCTTGGAAACATGATGACCATGCCTGGCCTGCCAAAGCGACCGGCTGCATTGGACATGGACATGGATGAAAACGGAAACCTTCTGGGCGTATTTGGGTGAAGCAATGAACATTCTCAAGCGGGACCAGCATGAGTGGAAACTTCGTGTCGAGTCGGTTGATGACATGTGGGTTTTGGCCCGATTAGTCCGCCCCGGATATTCCTTCGCCATGCTGGGTGAACGCAGAGACCAAACGACAGGAGGCGAGGAAGGAGGTCGTTCCAAACAATCCGAACGCAAGAAAATGTGGATTCAACTCCAAGTTCAATCCGTTGAACATCAAACATTTTCTGACACCATACGCGTCCACGGCATCATTGAACAAGCACCTCTTGATGTTGGACTCCACCACACTCATTTGGTTGAAATCAGAGATGATGTCGTCCTCCGCTCAAACAAAGGATTCAGCGCAATGGACCGTGACTTGCTCTCTGAAGCTGTATCCGCATCCAAGCGAGGCCAAGTAGCGTTGCTGGTTGTAGAGGGCGATGAAATGATTCTGTACTTCGTAACAGGGCGAGGATTGCGTGAAAGCGCAACCTGGACCATGCGGGGTGGAGGAAAGCGTGGAGATTTGCGCCAAAATGAAGGCATCAACCAACAGTTTCGCGCTACGGTTGTCAGTGGATTAACCCAACAATTGAACGAAGACTTGCCGCTGGTGATTTGTGGTCCAGGTCATAATCGTGATCGAGTGATGGCTGACCTCAAGGCGGCTGGACACAAGCGAACCATGGTCTCAATCGCTACCAGCATGGGTGGCAGGGGCGCTGCCAATGAGGTATTGCGGGAAGGGCTTGCAGGAACATTGCTATCTGAGCACCAAATGGTGAAAGAAATCGCACTCTTGGAAGAGGCATGGAAACGAATCTCAACCGATGGCGCCGTAGCCTACGGGAGTCTCGATTTGGTCAAGGCGATGAACGAGGGAGCCATCGACACACTTTTGATTTCAGCAGACCTGTTACGCGATGAAGCCGCTCAAATCAACGGTAAGAGTTGGGAACAATGGACATCACAACTCAAAAGTCTTGGTGGAACATTGGTTCAGTGCTCAACCGACCACGATGACGGTGACCAATTGAATGGAATGGGTGGGGCTATTGCTCTGCTACGCTATCGGATGTGAAATTATGCAAATCATTCATTTCGCAGACCTCGGAGAATCTCCACGAGACGCATTGCAGGGAAAACGTTGGCTCATCGTAAGCGCCAAAGAATTGCATCAAGCAACGGGCGCATTGATGTTCAGCGAATTAGAAGATGTCCTCGTAGCCGTTGACCACAGAGGTGTACCACCTGAAGACGGTCTTTGGATGAGAGCAGTTCATCTCCTCCTCGTTGATGAAAAAACCGATGCAGTGGGGCTTCAACAGCAATCCGGCATTACGAGAGTTATCGCTCAAAACGCAGGCGACATTGAACAACATTTGTGGTAGTGGGACTGGAGGGACTCGAACCCTCGATCAACTCCGTGTAAGGGAGGTGTCATAGCCACTAGACCACAGACCCATACAGCCCTGTTGGACTTCCTTTTTCAAGAGTCCGTTCAATGGGTTAACCTCAAAACCGTTCGGCACTGAGCGTGAAGCAATGGATGACAATATCCGAGCGTCGGCTGCCCGCCTTGTTCGACGACTCAAGGAAGGAGGTCACACCATCACTGTGGCCGAGTCGTGCACCGGTGGTTTGCTAGCGAGTACACTGACCGATATTGCAGGCGCCAGTGACTGGTTCAAGAAATCCTGGGTGACTTACGCTAATGATGCTAAAGTCAGTGAACTCGGAGTTGAGGAAGAGGTCCTCAACAGCAAAGGCGCAGTATCTGCACGAGTGGCCATTCAGATGGCACAAGGGGCACGAGAGCGTGCAGATGCCTCAATTGCAATCGCAATCACAGGAATTGCAGGTCCGAATAACGATGGCTCTGCAAAGCCTGTTGGGACGGTATATGTTGGAATTGCATCACGAACATGGGCCAATGCTTTGCACACGCAAATTGGCGGTACGCGTTCAGAAAACAAATCTGGATTTGTTCAATTTGCATTGCAAACTGCCATCCATTGCTGGGATGAGGCAATGGTGCAGGCAAAACAGGCCGAGGAAAAGGAAATAATCGCCATTGAAGAAGCCATGAAGAAAGAAGAAGAACGTCTCCAAGAACTTGAACGACGAGACGCCGCAGCCCGAGAAACAGCGCCATGGCAGGATGAGGCATGGGCTGAGAAACAAGTAGCAAGCGACAAAGAAATGGGTTCTGACATTGAGTGGTCAGAAGAGGAATGAGTTTCGGCTCAATCTTCATCATTCTTCATCACACACCTTTTGAAGCGTCGTCGCACAAGTGCAACCATGGGTGAGGGATGGGCCGAAATTGCTGCCCTGCTTAAACAGCATAAATTGCTGGCCATGACATCCATGAAGACACAAATTATGGCTCTTGAGAACCCGATGGAAGTCATTGCAGCGGCAGGTCCGTTGAATTATTCTTCTTCCGTCCTCAACGATTCCATGCTCACTGCTATGATTGAACATGTCAACAGCACAGTAGGCCATTCAAACGGTTCAAACAAAGCAACACGGGCCGAGGGAACTTTGCCCACGCCTCAATCAAGGCCAGAGCAAGTTGTGGCTCAAACTCCAACCGACCTTGCGAGAACCGTTGCCCCGATTGAAGAGCCAAAACCATTGGACATCAAATTCAGAAACAATCTTCCGGATTGGAATCAATCCGATTTTTCCACTCATGCCAGTGATGTGAGTTCCGACATCACCGTACACTTCGACATCACTGGAAACTCAGTGACAGAAGGGAAGATGACAGACATCACGGCGTGTTTTAACGACCGCTTGAAGAGTATCAGAAAGCTCATCGTTCAAAATTCAAACCTCCCACGAAAGCACCAAGAAATCGCCCGTTTACTTGCAGAAACAAACCGATACCAAGGGCATGAAAACAAGGCCGCTGCAATTGGACTTGTCAATGAACCAAGGTACACCAAAAACGGTCACCTCATTTGGGGTCTTGAAGATGAGACAGGAGAAATGACCTGCCTTCTTACAAAACGAAAAGGAGAGGACCGAGACAGAGCACACGAAGCGATACTTGAAGCTGGATTGATGCCCGATGATGTGCTCGGAGTATCGGGGACCTTCAGTCAAACGGGTGATTTGTTTTACGTGGATGATTTGCATTTCCCATTGGAGTCCCGCCACGAAAAAGTCAGTGCCGAACAAGGTGTCAGCGTCGCCTTTCTCTCTGACATTCACGTCGGTTCGAAAACATTCCTTGAAGCACAGTGGCACAAGATGGTCCGCTGGTTCCATTCGGACCCACTTGCAAAGACGATCAAGTACCTCATCCTTTCAGGAGACTGTGTCGATGGAGTCGGTATATATCCCGGACAAGACAAGGAACTCGCCATCCCTGACCTGTTTGCTCAATATACCGAATTCGCTCGCTTGCTTGAATTGCTACCTGACTGGGTTGAATGCGTCATGCTACCTGGAAATCACGATGCAGTTCGTCCTGCTGAGCCTCAGCCGACCTTTGAGAAAGACATTCAACAGGATTACAACACCACCACATTTGTTGGCAATCCATGTGATTTTTCCCTCCATGACGTACGATTGTTGTCGTATCACGGTAAGTCAATCGATGATTTCGTGGCGGGCCTTCGAACCGTGACGTATGCCGACCCCGTTGAAGCCATGCGAGAAATGTTGCGTCGTCGTCATTTAGCCCCCCAATGGGGTGGAAAAACACCATTATCTCCAGAACCCGAAGACGGCTTGGTTATTCGAGAAGTCCCTGACATCTTTGTCACGGGTCACGTACACGGTCACGAATGTGTAGATTTCCGGGGTACAACCCTTGTATGTTCAAGCACATGGCAGGATCAAACGTCCTACCAGCGCATGCTGGGATTCCAGCCGAAGCCATGTATGTTGACGATTATCAATTTGAAAAGTCACAAGTCCATATCAATTCCATTTGCATGATGGAATCAAGACATACCAAGATGGGGCAGTATGTCCCTCAAGTCCTTGGAATTCACAACCGGAACTTCCGCATCTTTGAATGCAGCGTGTGAGGATTCACGTGTTGGGTTGAAACCGATGAAACCGCTTCCTTTGATTTGCATTGAGAGGTCCATTTCGGAGTCTCCAACGGAGACACATTGCTCAGGTTTGAATCCGTTCATGTCCAGCAAACGCTGAATGGCATCATCCTTCCCTGTTGCGTGAAGTCGGCATACACCTTCATCGGTCAGAAACCCATCATCGTCAAAGACGAATCCGTTTGCGATCCAATCGTCCACCTTGAGAATACCAGCAATGGAACTCACGAAGAGGTCAACGCCGGCGCTGACGATGGCAACAAAGATACCCTCGGCCAACAGTTTTTCGACAACATCTCGTGCCCCAGGCATGAGTTTCACGCCTGCATAGGCACGAAACAACTCGTCCCGATGAATCGGATCCTGCACTTGTTTCCACATCTGGATATCGGAGCGCATGAACTCAACATCGCTAAGTTCGCCACGGATAAACCGGTTAAGGTTCAACGCATTGTCCGTACCAAATGCATCGTGTAGTGTTCTCCATGAGCTCACTGCATCGACAAGCACACCATCGCAATCAAAGACGACGATTCCTGGTTTGACGACCCCATTCACTTGAACCATGTCCTTCCTAGCGAACTCCAGTTTGAAAGGGTTCGCT
>Ga0222717_10002770_pt1 | contig 13390 bp, 7 predicted proteins | sample C33_18DmetaG_FD_165053 | JGI IMG/M metagenome (GOLD analysis project Ga0222717, IMG submission 165053) | Estuarine water microbial communities from San Francisco Bay, California, United States - C33_18D | ecosystem: Environmental > Aquatic > Marine > Unclassified | place: USA: California...
AGTGGTTTACGATCTTGTTTTCAGTGCCTTGCATTCTTGCGTTTTTCCCTAGCATGGTTCCTGTAGTAATGTCCGGCTTTGAAGCATTAGATTCTATGCCTGAGTGGTACAAAGGTTTCTTGGGTGCTGCTGTTGCAGCTTCATTTGGGCTACGTGGTTTAGCTAACTGGAAGAAGTAATATGGCGTTACGACCTACAAAAGGAATGCTTACTAGCGGATCTAGCTACCCTACTAAAGGATTGCCCGGAGAAACTGATCCGTTTGATCCTAATGCACCGACAAATACTTCTTCTTTTGGTGATATTGAAGATCCCGGTCGTATACCTGAAGAAGACGGAAGAACTCCAGAAGGTATTCAAGAGGCTAGGAGACTTCTTGATGATTTTCTTGTTGGCGAAGGAATGGCAGAGGCTGCCTACTCTATATGGGGTGAAGAAACTTTTGAAGAAATACTAGACCGTGTAATGGCTCAAAATACTCCAACAACCCCTATGGATGCGCAAAGTGTTAGCCAAATAACACAAGAGTATATAACAGAGTCTTTTAACAATGCACAAGAAATAGCAGATGTTTTATCTTCTGGGGACATTACGTCTTTAGAAGACATGGAAGCTCCTAATAGACTAACAAGCACAATTCTTGAACAAGGCGCTATTCAATTTGCTGGCGGTCCTGTTTCTACAGCAACACCTCCCGGAAGAGACGAAACACTTGTAATCACAGGCGGCGCTGGTGTTACTATAGATATTGAAAACATCCTAGGAAACTCTGGTAAAGAAGGAGGAGAAAGTCTTGAAGATATTTTAGACGCTATAGTACCTTATATTCCCGGTGTGTCTTTACCTAACTGGATGCCTACTGCTGGTGTTATCTTTTTACCGACAGTAGGAGAAGCAATAAACAAAGTTAATGAAATCGCCGGTGACATTGGTAACGCTATTGAAGAAGGAGGATCTTTAGGAGAGATCTTAAGTACTATTGGCACAATTATTGTAGGCGCTGGTGGAGATGCTGTAGAACAAGTTCAAGAACAAATTAATAAAGTAATAAGCCAAGTTACTGGAGCAATAGCAGACCCAACACAAGCAGGAACTATTATTGGCGGCGTGCTAGCCGGTAGTTTTCCTTCAGGCATTCCTGATTGGCTTGGTGGTATTTTATCAGAAAACATAGGCAGTGCTGTGTACGGTGCTGCCCGTAATGTTTTAGTAAACTCAGGTACAGCTACAGAAACTCAATTACCTCCAGTTACTACAGAAACACCAGAACAAGACCCAACCCTTATGTTTACCAACAGGGGTAACAACTACTTTGTAAGCAGTGAAGGTGATGAGTACTTCCAGTTAGCTGAGAGTGAAGACCTTGACTTTGAATTAAACGGTCAGTACACCAGAGATCAGTTAGAAAATACTGGTTTAGAAACCATAGGCTCTGGTACGTATCAGTCATTAATAGACGACCTTTCGTTTCATGCACTAGAAGAAGACATTTATGAGTACTCTCTTGAGGACTTAAGAACCCGCTATGAAGAAGAAGGCGGTATAATTCCCGGTGATTGGAAAGAGATGGACGATGAGTCAAAGTATAGTTTTTTACTAGACGACTACTTTGAGATTCCTACACAGGTTTCAGACCCTGATAGAGGAGATCTACCTACAGATCAACCAGACCCTACTCCTGCTCCTACTCCAGATCCTACTCCAGATCCTACTCCAGATCCTACTCCAGATCCACAGCCTGATCCTGATGAAGATCCTGACGTTACCTCTGTAGTAGAAGGACTATTTGCTGACTTCCTAGACCAACTTGATACAGAGTTTACAGGGCAACAAGACCAGATAAATACTATTATCAACAACTTTGTTGAAACTCTGCCTGACTTTGACGCAATGCCCACAATGGCTGACATTGCAGAGTACTTTGAAATTAATGGCGTTACGCTGTCACAACAGAACTTTGACCGTATACGTGAAGAGTTGTCTAATGCTGGTTATCTGACACAGGAGCAGTTAACAGAAGCTTTACAGGGTGTTGCTACTCCTGAACAAGTACAACAAGCTATTGAAGGTGCTGGGTTTGCTACACCAGAGCAGGTAATACAAGCACTGGCTGAAGCAGGTTACGCTACTCCAGACGACATTACTACTGCACTATCTAACTCAGGGTTTGTTACAGAAGACCGTATGTTACAAGCCTTAGCAGAGGCTGGATACGCTACGCCAGAACAAGTAGAGCAGATTGTAAACAACGCTGTTGCTAATATTGTTATACCTGAAGGTGCTACTACTGAAGAAGTACGTCAACTAATACAAGAGGCTATTGACGGTATACCGGCGGGTATATCTTTAGACGACGTAAGTGGTGTAGTTAACGATGCAATAGCTAACATAGATTTTCCTGAAGGTTTATCAGACAGTGACGTAAGAAACATTGTAGGTAGTTTTGGGTTTACTACTTCTGAAGAAGTAAGAGGAATAATTAATGAAGCTATATCTGGCATCGTTATACCTGAAGGAGCAACCACTGAAGAAGTAAGGCAGTTAATACAAGAAGCTATTGACGGTATTCCTGAAGGCATTTCTTTAGGTGACGTAGGTAATTTAATTAACGATGCAATATCTAACATAGACTTCCCTCCTAATTTGTCTGGAGATGACGTTAGAGGTATTGTAGACAGCTTTGGGTTTGCTACTACTGAAAATGTACAGGACATAGTAAACACAGCCATTGCTAACATCCAGTTTCCTGAAGGTGCTACTACTGAAGAAGTACGTCAGTTAATTCAAAGTGCTCTTGATGGTTTACCTGAAGGCATATCGCTTGAAGATATTGGTGGTATAGTCAATGAAGCTATAGCTAATATACAGTTTCCTGAAGGTTTGTCAGAGGGCGATGTACGTGGCATTGTAGACAGCTTTGGGTTTGCTACTTCCGCTGACGTACAGACTGGATTTGATAACCTTAACGACAAGATTGACAATGTACTAAACGGTGTTGCTACTCAGTTTACAGAACAAGAAGCTGAGTTTGCTGCTAATCTTTTAGGCTTAGAAACCTCTGTATTCCAGCAGTTAGCAGCCACAGAAGGCGCTCTGAGAGACGAACTACTAGTCTTGGGTGAAGATTTAGACGGTATTAGAGCAGACTTCTCAGGGCGCTTTGACGATTTTGCAGATACTTTTTCTGCTTTCCAAACAGACGTAAGTGGGCAGTTTGATGCTCTTAACGACAAGCTTGATAGCGCTGTTAACGGTCTTTCTGTACAACTAACAGAACAAGAAGCAGAGTTTTTAGCAGGTCTTACAGGTGTTGAAGCATCAGTACTGCAACAATTAGCTGCTACAGAAGGTGGATTAAGAAGTGAGTTAGAAACTTTAGGGTTTGACCTAACTGAGTTTCAATCAGACGTAGCAGGTAGATTTGACCAGTTTGAAGACACCTTTGCTGCTTTTCAGACAGACGTAAGCAGTCAATTTAGCGATCTTAACGACAGGTTTGATGACGCTTTAGATGGCATTGCTACCCAGTTTAGTGACCAAGAAGCAGAATTTCTAGCTAGTGTTACTGGTCTTGAGGCATCGTTAATACAGTCACTAGCATCCGTAGAAGGTGGTCTTAGTGCTGAATTAGAGATGCTAGATCAAGACTTAGTTTCTCTACGGGAAGACGTAGCAGGTAGGTTTGACGAGTTCCGTAGTTTTACTTCAGAACAGTTTGAGTTTGCTGCGGAAGAACGACAAAATTTACAACAAGCTATTATTGCCGCTAACGGTGACATTACACAGCTAAGCGCTGACATGCAGCAACAGTTTGCAGACTTTGGTGGCACTATAACTGAGTTGTTTGCTGGCGTTGGTGTTGACATAAATGCACTACAAGCCGGTCAGATAACGCAGGAAGAAGCACTAGCGCAATTACGTTCGTCTATAAGCCAAGAGTTTACTACAGCACAGGAAGAGCGTCAGGAGCTACAACAGGCAATCATTGCTGTTAACGGTGACGTAACCCAGCTTAGTGATGATATGATGCTTAGGTTCCAACAGCAGGACCAAAGCATTGAGGACTTGTTTGCCGGTACTAACGTAAACATTGAAGCGTTACGTCAAGGACAAATAAGCCAACAAGAAGCCTTTGATGCTTACCAAGATTACACAACAGCACAACTTGGTCAAGCACAACAAGAACGCTTAAACCTTGCTCAAGAAATAATTGGTGTTGGTGGTCAAGTAGAAGCCTTAAGTGCAGATAGTCAACAGCGATTTGCTGAACTAGGGCTGTCATTATCTGACTTACAAGAAGAGTTTAGTGTAAACCTTATAGGATTGCAGCAAGGACAGGTTAGCCAAGCTGAAGCGTTTGGACAGTTTAGAGACAGTGTAACTACACGCTTAGGTCTTGGTGAGCAAGAGCGCGAGGAAATACTTACGCGTCAAGCAGAATTTGAAAGGACATATGGCGAACAACAAGAAGAACTACAAGAAGATATTATGGCTGGTAATATTCTTACTGCATTGTCAGCTGGCGGAATGTTTGCCCCACAAGCGGCTCCTTCTAGAGCGCCTTACGAAGATTTTATGAAAGGTATTACGTACCGTCCTAGAGAAGCGCCACAGCTTGCTATTAAAACACCAGCAGTAGACTACAACGAAGAAGCACAGCAACTATTAATGCGTACCCGTAGACGAGGAATGTTGGCATGACGTATCTTAATTTAATGAACAGTGTATTGCGTCGCTTACGTGAAGAAGAAACCACGTCAGTCACCGGTACTACTTATGTTAAAATGGTAGGGGACTTTATAAACGATGCAAAAAAGCTAGTAGAAGAATCAACTGATTGGTCTGCCTTGCGTGACACTATTGTAGTAACTACTGCTGCATCAGATAATAGTTATTCACTGACTGGTAGTAAAGATAATGTGAAAGTCATGTCTGTTCTTAATGACACTAAGAACTGCTTTATGGACTACCAAACTAAAGATTGGTTTAATGAGCAAATCTACTTACTCAATGCTTCAGAAGGTGCGCCTTTATACTATACGTACAACGGGCTGGACGCTAACGGAGACACTGAAGTATTAGTAAGTCCAACACCAAACGGAGTGCATAACCTTCGGTTTAATGTTGTTAAAAGGCAGGCCGACCTAAGTAGTAATGAAGATGTTATGCTTGTGCCTTCGATGCCTGTAGTACATCTTTCAGTAGCTTTGTTAGCTCGTGAGCGTGGAGAAACAGGAGGCACTTCTACTGCTGAGTACTTTGCTATTGCTGATAAATTTTTGTCTGACGCTATTGCTATTGACGCAGCAAAGCACCCCGAAGAGATGATCTTTAGGACTATCTGATATGGCTCAAGAACTTAAAAGTATCAATCTTGTAGCTCCGGCATTCAAAGGTGTTAACACCGAAGACTCGCCGCTGGCTCAAGACCCGTCGTTTGCAGAAATTGCAGACAATGCTGTGATTGACAAACGTGGTCGTATTGCTGCACGTAAGGGCCACACTGTCGTAACTACGAACAAGACTGTCCTTGGGACTGGTTCATTACGTGCTATTAAAGAGTTTAGGGATAACGCTGGTAATACTAAGGTTTTCTCTGTTGGCAACAACAAGATCATTAGTGGCACAGCTACATTAGTAGACGAAACACCTGCTGGCTACAATATTACCGCAAACAACTGGAAGCTAGTAGACTTTAATGACCGTATCTACATGTTCCAACGTGGGTTTGAACCTTTAGTGTATGATAACACTTCTGGCGCTGTAGAGGCCATGAGCGACCATACACACGCCACTGGTGTTACTAGTGCTATATACGGTAACGAAGTCCTAGCGGCATATGGTAGGCTCTGGACAGCAGACTTTACTGCTAACAAGTCTACAATATACTGGTCTGATTTATTAAACGGTATACACTGGACAGGTGGCTCTAGCGGTAACATAGACATATCTAAAGTATGGCCTGATGGTTATGATGAGATTGTAGCTTTAGCAGCTCACAACAACGCCTTAATTATCTTTGGTAAGCACAGTATTATTGTTTACGACGGTGCTACTTCTCCTGCTTCTATGACGTTAGCAGACACTGTAGCAGGTATTGGTTGTGTCAACAGAGACACTGTGCAGTATACAGGTACTGACTTATTGTTCTTGTCACACACCGGTCTTAAGAGCTTTGGTAGAACAATACAAGAAAAGTCAATGCCTATTAGCAGTCTGTCGGGTAATATCACTAAAGATATTATTACTGCGTTGCAGAACGAAACACAGTTTTTTAGGTCTGTATACAGCCCAGAAGAAGGTTTCTATTTATTGACGTTCACGGGCCAAGACGTAACGTACTGTTTTGACGTTAGAGGCACATTAGAAAACGGATCATACCGTGTTACTCGTTGGCCCACTACTAAGTTTACATCCTACACACGAATAAGTAACGGCACGTTGTATGTAGGAACAGAAAACGGAATTAGTACTTATACAGGTTACAGCGACAACGGCGTTGGTTATCGTTTTAAATACTATAGTCCAAGCTTAACCTTCGGTGACAGCTCAAGAGTTAAGATTCTTAAAAAGCTTAAGCCTACGTTGGTTGGTGCAAACGACGCAACAGTATTTATGAAGTGGGCTTATGACTTTGATACAACGTATTCTACGGCAGAGTTTACAGTAGGTACTCAAATTACAGGATTTTACGGAGTAAGTGAGTACACAACAGTAGAATTTACAGGCGGTCAATTGACTAACGCAAGAGCATTAAATACAACAGGGTACGGAACAAGTGTGCAAGTGGGTCTAGAGTCAGAAATAGATGGCTTTGCTTTATCACTGCAAGAAATTAACGTAATGGCTTTGATAGGTAAGCTACTTTAACGGGAGATAATAATGGTTTTTCCAACAGTACAACCACCAACAACAGAGGAAAGTTCTGGGGGCAATGGCTTTACCGACATGCTAGGAAGCCTTGGATCATTCTTGTCTCAACCAAGCGTTTTGCTTCCGGGCGTTGTAGGTGGTCTGTTAACAGGCGAAGCCTATGGTCGTCTTAGTGACATAGGACAACAGGCTAGAACAGGGGCTGAGGAACTCGCTGCTACACAAATGGAGCAGACACAGTTTAGACCATTTACTGTGACTACTGCTACTGGTGCTGACATGGGTACTAGAGTTACTCCTGAAGGTGGTATTGCAACCACTATGGGCTTGTCCCCTGAAGAAGCTGCGTTGCAGAATCAACTCTTAGGAGGTGCCGGTGGTTTCTTTGGTCAAGCTATGCAGACTAGAGAGCCTAGAGAGCAAGCTATCTTTGAGCGTATGCGTAGAACACAACGTCCCGAAGAAGAACGTCAACGTCTTGCTTTAGAAGAGCGTCTAGCAGGACAAGGTAGGCTTGGTGTTAGCTCTGCTGCTTATGGTGGCGCTACTCCTGAAATGCTGGCTATGGCTACAGCACAGGAAGAAGCTCGTAATACGGCTATGTTAGGCGCTATGCAACAAGCACAAGCAGAACAAATGCAACAAGCGGCTCTTGGGCAACAGTTCCTTGGCGCTGGTTACTTACCACAGCAACAACTCATGGCAGCTACTCAACCTGCACAGCAACTTGCAGCGTTGCAACAACAGGCACAGCTACAGGGTGCTGGTTTGTTTGGTGAGGCTACTATGTCAGGTCTTGAAGCTCAGTTGGTTGCAGAACAGGCTAGGGCTAACCTACTGGGTCAAACAGGTGCTGGTCTTTTGCAAGGAGCGTTGACTCCAAGATCGACAGGAACTTCTGACTTAATATCAACACTGGGCAGTTTGTTCAAAAAGGACTAAATCATGGCTAAGTTTTCACAAGAATTTTTAAGACAAATGGCTAACCCTGCAATGGCACAGGGGTTGTTTACTACTGCTAAACAAGCAGCACAACTTCCGGGCCAATTACAACAAATGGAACAAGCTAAACAGATGCGTCAACAAGTAGCATCTATTGATACTAACTCGCCTCAAGGACTTCTTCAGTTAGCCCAGTTTTACCGCCAGCAGGGTGACATTGAAAATGCTGTGAAGTACGAAGAAGCAGCACGTAAGCTGCAATCACAAATTACAGCACAGACAAACTTTGGAGCGCGTAAGACAAGCCTTGCTTCTGCTGCTACTACTTTAGGTATGACCGATCTAGCCCAGCGTGTTGAGGGCGTAACAGACCAAGAAGAGCTTAGAGAGATTGCTAAAGAAATCCGTAAAGCAGAGCTTTCTAAAATACCTACTCAAAACCCCTTAGTACGTAAGCGTATGGCTAACGCTGCTGGAATACCTCCGGACTTGTTTGACGAGCTTGAATTAGCTACTGTTCGTGACAGTGTTTTTAATGATTACATTTCAGGCGAAAAAGGCGACTTAAAACCTTACCAAAAAGACAACAAAGTTCAGTTTTTTCGTGTCAACGAACGTGGACGTGTGTGGGACCAAGATCAACTAATGTGGGTAGAGGCAGAGGAATTAAATTTACAGGAAGCGCCCCCTCAAGTACAGCGCGTAGAAACCGTTGCCTCAGGAATGGCAGATGAACTAGCTAAAGTAGGTGCTAAGGCTTTTGCCGAAGCACATGAAAATGCTAGGCTTGCTGCGGACGCTCTTGGGTCAGTTAACCGTACACTCCCAACAATTGACAACATGTTTACAGGTGCTGGTGCAGAACTTAAGTTAAACATCTCTAGATATACGCGTGCCTTTGGTGTTGACGTTGTTGATCCTTCTACTATTGCTGACACAGAGGCTTATGTTGCAGAGTCAGGCAGACGTGTGGCCCAATACATTACTAACTTAGGTGCTGGTACAGGTTTGTCAGACGCTGACCGTGAGTACGCACAAAAAGTAGTAGCAGGCAACATTACTGTTGACAAAGAAGCACTAAAGCGTCTTTTGGGTGTAATCAAAGCCAGCTCACAACGCACTATTAAAAATTATAGAAGCCTTAGAACTAGTGTAGAAAAAGAACTAGGCGACGCCAACAAAGGTTCTTTAGCACTTTACGGTAATATTTTTGTAGATGAAGGCCCTACTCAAGAGCCTACCGGAGCAGGTCTTTCAGAAGCCGCCAGAAGTTATTTACAATAAGAGGTATTTATGCAATACACTCAAGAACAGTATAAAGCTGCTATTGACCGTGCGTTAGCCGCAGGAGACCAACAATCAGCTAATGAATTAGCTACGCAAGCTGCTGAAGTGTTTGGGCCTATGAAACAACCTCAGCAACCACAGCAAGCGTTTGCTCCTGAAATGGCCGCTAGAGAAACACTAGGGCGTGAGGTAGAACAGTTTGGGCCTGAGTTTCAACGCAGAGCCGGTAGAATTGTAGGTGAAGAATTAGACCCAACAGACATACCTAAAGTAGCTGGTGTTGCTGTATCTCAAGCTGCTAGAGCAGGTGGTGCCGTGCTTAGTAGTTATATAGGTGGTTTATTACCGCAGTCAGTTAAAGAAGGTGCACAAGATTTGTTTGCTCAGATTCAAAATACTGAGGCGTTTCAAACAGCTGCTAGTGCCGCATCTAAAGGCTATGAGTTTTATAAGGACTGGGCGTCTAAAAACCCAGCAAACGCTGAAAAGTTTGAAACTGCTATTGATGTGCAAGCGGTGTTTAGCCCGCGTCCTGACATGCCTGACATTGGTTTGCCTAAAAGTCTTGTCCAAGGCGCACAAAAAGCATCTCGTGAGGCGATTAGAGCAGACAGAGTAAAAGGTACGACTAAATTAGTTGAACCAGAGATGTTACCCGGAGACGCTGTAGCAGAAGAAGTAGGACCGCTTCGTAGACGAGAATGGCAACCTAATGCTAGAGACCAAAACGTCATTGAAACATTGGCTGACATAAAAGAGATAAACCCTAAGCGTTCCTATACGTACAACTACCGCATCGTACAGAAAGACATTGCGTCCTCTGCACAAGCCGTAGACAACATGATTGTAGCTCAAAACAAAGCTATTGACACTGACGTGTTGACAGAGGACCTACTTGGGGCGATAGTTGAGTTTAAACAAGACCCTGTGTTTCGTCTGGCTACAGGGGACGCACAAAAGATTGCCGCTGAACTAGGGCAGATTGCTTTGGAAATGGTGCAGAAACACGGTACAGACCTTAACGGCGTACTTAAGGCGCGACGTGAGTTTGACTCAGCGTTACGAAGAGCTTCTTCTACTGTACTTGACGCAGAGTCTGCTTCCGGTAGAGCATTAGCCGCTAAAGCTATTCGTAACGTCCTTAACAACACGCTTAAGACAAACACCAGAGGTGAAAAACTACACAGTCTTTTGGACCGACAGCACAACGCTTTTTTAGCTTTAGACGCCATGTCTAACAAACGCGCAAAAGAATTAGGTAACATGTTGGCTAGGGGTTTCGACAGAGTTAAAGACGTAGCTGATTTACCTTCGACACCTCTTGCATTGACCGCCACTACTTCTGCTGGTGTGGCTGCTTTAGGTGGATCTGCGGCTGCTCTAGGTACTGCTGCTGCGGGACTAGGTATCTATGGTACGTACCTTGCGATGAAACCTAAGAGACGACTTAAGGCTTATGCAGAACTTTTGTCGGGCATGGACAAAGCCATAAAAAACATAGACGAAGCTTATTTGCTTAAGCAGTTTGAGATGGACAGAGCACTGCTTGTAGACCTCATTGACCAGACACGAGAGGAAGTTAAAGAAGATGAGTGACTTTCAAAAATTACGTAGGGAAATGAAGGCCGCAACTCGTGCTCGTGAAGCACAGATGAGTAGGGAAAACAGAGCGACTATTGCTCCTGCTAGAGGCGTAAGAGCAGTAGCAAGTAATATTGCAGAGGACTTTAGAGCGGGACAAGATAAATACCAAGCCTCTCAAGAAGAGCTGTTTAGACCTAGAGAGTCCTTGTTTTCTGGAGAAACAGCAGCGGACATTGGTTACGGTACGCTTAACGAACTAGCTGGTATGGCACAGATGGCTACTTCTCCTATTACTGGTGCTCTTCGCTCAGTACTCCCTATGGAAACTATAGGCAGCGCGGTTTCTGCTGTGACTCCTGATAGAGTAAAACAACTTGCTGAAGACTACCCTAGACAAACACAAGCTCTTGGAAACATTGCAGAGATTGCTTTACCAAAGGTAGGACTAGAGCTAGGAAAAACAGGATTAACAAACCTAGCTATGAATACGCCTACGGAAATACCCGGTTTTTACTCTCCTGTGGGACCAGTAGGACAAGCATACGCAGCCGCTAAAGTGGCAGTACCGCAGGTGGGGAGAGTTTTAAACCAAATGGTAAACCCTAACGAGATTGCCAGAACAAGACAAGTCGGAGCAGGAAAAGGCCGTAGAGATGAGTACGTCACTAGGACGCTCGAAGGCGACGTAAACAAGACAAGAGGAACTGCTTTAGCCTCTGGTTTTATGGATACTCAAACTCGAAACATGACCGATCGTCCAGATTCTGTCTTTGGGCAGTCCCGTGAAATGCGGAAGTACACTCAGGACTTCTTTGATCTTTCAGACACAAACAGAATAAAACAGAACTTAACCACTACGTCTAACGTCCCTGAGATTATTCTTGATAGGGCTGTAAACCACCTAAAGGCAATACACGGCGTTAGTGACGCACCCGGAGCCACCTCTTTAGTAGTAAGACGTAGAGGTTCAGGAGAAGGGCTACAGGGTGAAGCAAGAGGTACTGCTACTACAGCTAACAACATGCTTAAGTTTTTGAGAGGAACAGGCGGTGTCTACAGCCAAATAGAGAAGGTGTTTCCTGACCTTTCAAAACAAGAACAACTAAGTAGGCTTGGGGGCATCGCCAACGCTGCTGACAGAAACGCAATGATAAAAGCGTCAGGAGACAACTTAGGTCCTTTTACAATAAAAAATAAAGACGGTAGTTTTAAAGGCTCTTCATTTCTTGTTTCTCAGTACCTAAGAGCAAAGCAGAAGCCAAAAGGAAAGCTAACAAACGCAGACAAAGAACTAGTCAAGTACTTTGATAACGCAAAAGACATGAAAGTAAACGAAGTTTCTGACGGTGTTTATGCTATGTCTAGTAGCCACAGGTCTACTGCTCAGGACTTGGGCGGTATGAATGATTTCATTGCTGTAGATACTAACGCAAATAAGGTATACAGCATGACTTCTGACGGACACGACATGATGGGAATGGGTTTCCCTGAAGGCAACGATCTTATTAACGTACTGCCTATTGAAGTCTTCGGTCTTGGCTCAGGTAAATCACAGAGAGTTAAGAAGCAAGAAGTAGTAGGAGACCCTGACATTTCAGCTATCGAAAGGCTTACTGGTGTTGAGGCTAAACGTGGGCCTCAGGGTGGAATGCTTGAGTCAGGCTCTCAGTACCAAGCAAGGGCAGTACGTGACGTAAAGGCCATGAGAACCCCTGAAGACGTAAGAGAGGCTGCTACTAATATCGGTCGTATGGGAATGTTTGGCGCTGCTTTAGCCCCAGAAGAAGAAAAGGGGCCGAAGCCCCTGTAGTTTACAACTCGCAGTTATTGCCCGTACAAGCTAACTGCTGAGACCCTTCTGTCATGTCAGAGTTCTCAGAGATGTTCCAATCAATCGTCTCTGGGAATTCCTCCTTAAGCTTCTTATAGGTCTCTAAGTCTATAGGTTCGTAAGGAGCCTGTTGGTACGTATGTTCGGAATAAGGGAGGAACGATACTCCACTAATCTTGTCGAACTTGTTGTACAACCACTGACCTACCTCAAGGAATTCATCATCACGGTAGTAGCATGTCATGGACGGCTTATGCTCACACCAAAAGTCCTGATAAATCTCCCATAGCTCAAGTTGTTCCATTGCACCCATCTCAGAGGCCACCACAGCCCCGTCAGGGGATTTTATAGGGAAGCTGAATACCTTAGTAGTGGGTGACATAACGTCGTCCTCTACAGGGATTCCTGCTGCCTCTAAGACTTCACAGAGGGGGTCTCTGGCGTCCGCTCTAACTCGTCTAATATACTGATCTGAGTATCTAGGGTGGATGCCAGACGCAGAATCCACCAACTGACTAACAGTGCCGGAAGGCTTAACAGCAGTAATGGCAGTGCTAATGTTAATGCCAAGACGGTTAGCCCATTCTGCGTTAGTTTTAATAGCCTCTTCTTTAAGCTCAGTAAGCCACGTTTTGAGTACACCTTTATCTCTCCTTCCTGATAGGGTTGGATGATCCATGATCCCTGTTAACGACACACCCAGTAGTGCTTCTTCCTCTGTGTTCTTCTGCCATACCTTACGTAGGTAGCGGAAGTCAGTTAGGGTAGCCTGTAGAGTTCCAAGGATAGACGCAGTACGTACTTTTCGTTTGAGGTCTGAGAGTGTATCCTCTGCCCTGACAACAACTTCTGATAGATTGCAGAATTGGTTAG
>Ga0222717_10002773_pt1 | contig 13381 bp, 8 predicted proteins | sample C33_18DmetaG_FD_165053 | JGI IMG/M metagenome (GOLD analysis project Ga0222717, IMG submission 165053) | Estuarine water microbial communities from San Francisco Bay, California, United States - C33_18D | ecosystem: Environmental > Aquatic > Marine > Unclassified | place: USA: California...
TGCAGATCGTTTAGCTGCGATTACTTTATCCTTTTCAGCCTTGCTCATTGATCTTACCTTTGAAGCAGGTAGACAAACTTTTTTAGTTCCACCACCTTTTATTTTAGATTTTTTTTGGAACGGTGAATTTTGTGTGTACATTACTTTTTCTTTTTACTTTTCCCCATTTTACCAGGTCCACCAGCTTTAGTACAACGCACGCCCCAACCTGAGGCATATGCTGATGGCCATACTTCAAACTTCTTTTTTGCTGCAGCTTTACAAGCTGGACTAATCTTTCCCATGTTTAAAATTTTTCAGTTTTAATTCGTTTTTTTCTTTTTCTAGGTTGCGGTTTTTTCTTTTTCTTATCTTCAGGTTCTTCTATACTCCATTCAGGCCAACCACCCATAAGAGCTAGTCGTTCCCAAAGCTCTGCATCTGCCTCTGTAGCTGCTATAACATTGTTAACTTTCCTTATAGCTCTGTCAAGTGGTACATTTGTAGTTGCAGATATAACATTTGCACCTGCTAAATATGCTGGGTTATCTATGCTAAACCCTTTGCTAATCATTTCGTCTTTATCCCATTGATAAGATCTTGCAGCTTGATTTATTTTAGAAAGCTTAGAAGAAACAGGTGGAGATATTTTAGTAAGCTCATAACCTACTTTCTCAAGCTTAGGCATTTTCTTTTCTTGCTCTCGCATAATACGTATAATAGCATTTTTACCTACAGATACAGCAGCGCCACCTACACCAGTTCCCCGCAATATAGAATCAGCCATACCGTTAGCTACATCTATATATTTGTTAGTATACTTTTCGTCATCAGCATCTGCCTCACCAAAAGCTATAGCAAACAAACCTTGTTGCAGCGAGTTGAATATTAAATTCTGTACAGTAGTGTAATATATAATTTTACTAATGTTTGTTTTAGCGTCTCCTCTGCCAGCTTTTAAATCTTTAATAGCTTTATCTGTCAACCTTACATACTGTGCAGGGGTGTTACCGTACGCAAGTATAGGACGGCCTAATGGTCCTGCTTGTTGCATAGATATTCTATCAGGTCTTGACGACTGCTGAGATTCTTCTGCTGTCTCTCTAAAATCTTCAAACGCTTTAGCTTCTGCTTCAGCTGCACTAAGTCCTTGCTTTTCGTAAGTCTTAACTCTGTTGCGATAAAACGTAGCACCACCAGATGCAATAGCAAAGCTATCAGCTATTTGTGTAGGTGTAAAACCAAATTGTAATAATCTATTAACAACACCTCTTGGCCCGTTTTTATTAGCAGCCTCTGCAATATCAGCTTCGTTAACATTCATACGTAAACCACCGCGACGTTCTTTTAAGAAGTCAGAGTTCATTAAGTATTTAAAGTCTTTCCAGTATTGTTTTTGGTTACCAAAAGCTTTAGCTGCTTTAAGCGGATTGTTATCTGAGAAGTTAACAAAGTTAACTGATGATAACGTTTGTAGCAAAGCTGATCTTGTGTTGAAGAACATTGTTACACCGATACTACCGTTAAGCCAGTCTGTAAATTTACCTGTCAAACTATCATCTGAGAAAGATCTGTTACGACCAGTTTTCATACGTTGTAAACTATTCTCTATAGCTTTACGATACTTTTTACCATACGCAGCCTCAAGTTTGTTCAAGTTTGCTTCACTAAATATTTCATCTACATTTGTTTGCCACTGCTCTAAATACTTAGCACGCTTAGTAGTATTAAGACCTTCTAATAAGTCAGTTGTAATGCTACCAGTAAGCCATGTTTCTTTTGGCTTAGCATATCCATCACCCTTGTTTATTTCAACAAGTTGATTAGCAAATAAGCTTAATTCTTTATTGCTACTTACGTATTCATTTAAAGTTTTTAAATCTGTTTTACTAACGCCTGGTACTTCCATACCTTGCAAAGTGTTCCAAGTGTATACCCTTACAGCTTGTTCTTTAGTATAAGGCTCGCCTGGTAATTTTTTACGTAAGTCTTTGGGTACAACTCCAAGTTGCTTCTTTAAATTTTTGTAATCGTTCATCATAGCAACCCTATCTTTTGATATATCGTTTACACCTCGAGCAAACGGATCAATAAGATTTTTCTTATACCATGCCATTTGTTGATCACCAACTTTACCTTTACCTAATGTTTCGTATAATAAACCTGTAAAGTCTTGAGCTGAGTAAGGTATACCTTTAAATATACTACCTTTACCAGCACCAACAACTTGAGCTTTAGCTCTGCTATATACTTTATCAGCACCAATACCAGTTTTGTTTTCTATAATATCATTAAAGTCTTTACTAAGATCTATATCTTTTGATTGTCTAGTTCTAGCTTCTGTAGCTTGAGTATCTAAACTCTTCATTGTTTCTAAAACTTCTAAAGTACTAGTGGCTTTTTCAACTCTATTTTTAGGAGGTAATTGTTTGTTGTTATAATTAAACAATTGATTTTGATCTTTTTCAAATTGCTTAACATTTTTTTTACCAACTTTATTTACAATATCTTGATAAAGAGTTTTCTTAAAATTACTTTCTACACTATAAATATTCTTAGCTAGATCTAAATTTTCTGCAAATCTAAATATATTAGAGTCATTTACTTTACCGGTTTGTTTATCTACAATATTAAAATCATCTAACAAACCCCATATACCATTGTAAGCCTTTAAAGTTTCTTTACCAGTTTGACTCCATTTGCCTTCAAGAACAAGCATTGCAGATTCAAAAGACTGTTGGCTACTAGATTTTAAATGCTCAAACTTTCTAGTACCTTCAAATGTTTTACCAGGCAAATACACATATCCAGGTGGAGCTAATATTCTTTCACCTGATGTACCTATAGAAGCATTTGATTTTTTTAATTTTAAAATATAATCTGCTTTATTGTTAAAAGCTTTACTACCTGGTTCACTAGCATACAACCACTCTTGCAAAGCTGTGTTCCATATATCGTATAATTCTATAGATGCTTTACCTTGTTCTGTTGTAAAAGTTTCTCTAGCTATTTTTTGTTGCTCAGCTAACGTGTTAGCTTTCTGTATATTTTTAAAAGCTGTCTGGTTTTCAGAAGCGTATGATTGTTTTAAATTATCCCATTTAAAATTTTTAAGTCTGTTTAAAGTTGACTCTGATAATACTGATTCACCCTCTGTTCTTATATTTTTTAATATGTTTTGCTTAAAAGAACTACCAACCTTAGCCATTTCAGATCCTACTATATTGTAATGACCCGCAAATAAACCTAGCATAATATTCCTAGACTTGTTAGCAACACCTTCTGGTAGAACAATTTGAGAAGCAAAATTATTACCTTGACTATCAAAGTTTTTTAAAGCATCAGCATCTTCTTTAAATTTTTTATCAGACTTAGTCCAGTTACCTTCTTTTAGTTCTGGAGGTAGATTAGAATTTTTTATAGCTTTGGTAAATTGCTCTGCAGACTTTCCTTTGTCAGCTTCTTTTATAGCTGCTTTAACAATGAAATCTTCAACAGCTTCTCGCTCTATAACAGGTAGTTCTTCTCCTCTAACATAACGACCATACATAGTGGCAAACTTACCATCTTCATAATTTGTTTCTACTTCTTTTATATCTTTAGCAAACCTAGCGTTGGATGCTACCTGTAGCTTTTCAGCTATCTTAGCTTGTTCAGCTTGTGGTTTTGATTGAAAAGCTTCTGTGCTAGGAGTAGCCTCTGCGATAAACTTTGTTGCTATTGCGCTTGCTATAGCTGTTTTTCTATTACTTACAGTTTGAGCAGTGTCATTAGTTAAAAAGTTTACAAGCTGAGTTTCTGTAGGTTTTAATCTATTATATAAATTAGCACCAGCTTTTATTTGTTGCGTGGTTAGATATGGAATCCTACCTTGCATCATAAATTTCTCTATTTCTTTCTGCTTAGTAAGTTTTCTATTTAACTCAGTAAAAAGCCTAGGTTTACCTTGTTTTAATAAACCCGTATCAAACCTTATAAGCTGAGCAATGTTTAATCCTTTTATAAAATTAGGATTTTTTCTTATAAAGTTTCTATAATCTTGCATAGACCTTCCACCTAATAATTCTTGTTTAATAAAATCAATAAGTTCTTTACCAGGTTTTAAAGCTTTCTTTCTAAACGTATCACTGTTAGGGTCTATACCTTCAGTTTCTTTAGTTACAAGCTTTCTTATTTCATTTTTTGTATCAGGGCTTATAGGTTCTTTGTTTATTTTAATAGCATCTACTAATTTAAAATCAGTAGTTGCTTCTGTTTTAGTTTCGCTAATTCCTGGTTCTACAACCATTTTTTCTGCGGCACTACCTTCTATACGTGTAGTTTCAACCTCGCCTTTCTTTAATTGCTTTAAGATATTACCATAACGTAGCTTTAGTCTGGGTGCTAGGTAAGCTCCAAAGTTAATTCTTTTACCAAGATCTTCTGGCTTACCTGTTACTACTATTGGTTCGTAGTTATTTATAATTTTAGTTAACTCTTCGTTATATCCTTGTTCAAATTCTTGAACTGTTTTTCTTTTACCTTTTTCTAAAGCTAATATTTTAGGATTGTTAGCTGCTTGGAAGGCTAATTTCTTTACTAAAGGTCTATTGATTTCTTCTAGTTCCCTAACGACTTTTTCTCTAGCCTCGCCTTCTAATTCTGAAACTTTAAACGCACCTTCTTGTATTATTCTTTCTTCAACTTTTAAGTTTCTAGAAGCTAATTCTTTATTAGTCTCTGATATTTCTTTAGCTTCTCTTACTTCTGACACAACCTCTTTACCTGTTTCAATGTCTACTAATTTCTTACCATCAATAACTATATCTTGAAATTGCTTAAACTTTTTTCCAATGATTCCAGCACCTCCACTTTCTACAACTTCACCAAACCCATCTAAAAAGTTTACAACTTCATTAGCCGTAGTAAAATCTGTTTTGTTATTAAAGTTTAAACCAGCTTTATTACCGATGTTTACTATAGTTCTTTTTACACCTGCTAATAAACCAGGTTCAAGTAATAAATCTCGATATTTAGGTTGTCTTAAAAAATTAGTTACATTAGCTACGTACTCTTCTGGTCTGCTAGTCTTACCATATGATTCGTTTATAGCTTCTTCAAACGTTAAATCTTCTTTACCGTTTACAGTAAACTTCTTACCTTTTAAAGCGTTGTTTACATCGTTTTGTATAGATGTTTTAAACACTCTAGCTGCTGTAGGGTTTTGATCAAATGCTGCTTTAAATGTAGCGTGAAAAACTTCTTCAGCTAAAACACCAGGTCTGTAGCTTTCTAAATCTATTTTTATACTCCTAGATATAGGATCATATTCTGCTTTAGTATTAGGATCTAAAAACGTTTCTCTACCTTCTACTATTTCAACTCTGTTAAAACCTGTTTTATCTTTAAATATTTCAGACTTGTTTATATTAGCCTCTTGTCTTTTAATAGATCTAGTAGCGGCAGTTTTATTAGCCTCATAGTTTGCTATTGTTCTTTGAGCTTCTATAGCTCTAGGTGCATTAGCCTCAGTTGTGGCTAGTGTTTCATAAGCTTTGTTAGCCTCTGCTTTTTGAGAACCTATATCTAAATTATTAAACTTAGCATCAGCTTGTTGTATTGTTCTATTTAAATCTTGAGCTAGTCTTTGTTTCTTTTCAAGTTCAGCGCCTTTATACTTTCCAGATCTTATTTCAGAATTTAAATTATCAAACATTTTTCTGCGGGCTGATACACTTTTTAAATCTCTAGGTCTAAGTTTAGCACCACCTAATATACCAAATACAATACCGTTTATTATCTCGTCTTCTATAGGACTATCCATAGCCCCATAATAATCATTTAGATATTGTTTAAAACTAGCACTACCTTTTAAGTCGCTAACCATAGCCTCTGTTAGTACAGCTGTATTACTACCAGCAACACCACCAATAGCACCACCTATAGGTTTTTCTATTAAGTTATTAAATCTAGCTAGTTCACCAGAGAACTTAGGTATAAATTTAGCAGCTGTCATACCACCAATAGCAAAACCAGCACCAGCACCAGTAGGAGCTTCACCCAGTGTAACGCCTTGAAACTTAGCTTCTTCCAATGCTATAGATAAAATACCAGCTTCTATTTTTCTACCTTTACTAGCCAATTGACTTATTAACCTAGTGACACCAGCAGCTCCAGCTATTTTGTTAGCAATAGCAAACTTAGCTAATTCAGGCACAAAAGCACCAACACCTTCGACAACTTTCATACCGAAACTTCTTTCAAAGTTTTCTTTTTGTTCAGGTGTTATTGTTATACCAGCATCTAAAAATAACTTTTCTGCTTCGTCTAGTTTTTTTCTTGCAGATGTAGGTAGTACACCTGGCTTTACACCAGCGCCTTCAAGAGCTGTTTCAATAAATCTACCAGCAACATCTACAGCTGTTTGCTTTTGACTAGCTGGATCTATGTTTAAAAAATAAGTATTGTTTAAAGCCTCTTTCTGAAGTCCTAGCTCTAATTTTTGATCATATAAATAATCTATTGTAGCAGGGAGATCAGGTATAACATAATCTTTATCCGCTGGCTGCGCTGCTTTTAAAGAACTTTGTAAAAAATCATCGTTCATAAAGCGAAGTTCTTTTAATGGTATGTTTCTTATCACACCATCAGCGTCTGCTTGGTAACCTTTATTGCCTAATATAGTAGCCATTTCTGCAGCTGATTGACCAGTAGGTTTTAAATCATACGTATTGTTAAGAGCAGCTGTATTATTTTTATCGTTTAAAATATATTGAAAAAGATTTCTTTCTAAAAGCTCTTGATCTAAGTTAGCATATTGCGATGTAAGCTCTGCTATTTCTTTTGATTTGTCTTGACCTTTACCACTAGATATAGCCTCTGTAATAGTAAGCTTTTCATTTGTAATTGGATCAAAAAGATACTGATATTTTGCTTTATTTTTTTTCTGTTGCTGTCTATAATAACCTTGCTCGTTTTCCTTAAGCTCAGGACCTAAGTCACCTGTTTGCATTATTTCAAAAGACGCTTCATAAGAAGGCATAAGCTTAGCTATTTCATTTGTAGCAGCTTGTCTATTAGCCTCGCTCTCACTAGGATCGTTGCTTATTTTTTGGTATTTTTTTACGTCTTGGTTTATTTTAGCAAATTGTTTTTGAGCAGGTGTAAGATCTTCTACCATATGCGCAAACCCAGTGTCTATAGTACTTTGATAAGTGCCTTCGTTTCTAGCTTTTATTAATGTAGTATCTTCAGCTACTCTTTTTTCTTTTATTTCTTTTACCCTAGTTTTTTCTATAAGATCTTCTTAGACTTGTTCAAGGTTATCTTCCATTGGAAGGTCTTGTCCTGGATTTAATCTATAGTAGTTAGACAAAGCTTGATCTCTTACTTTGTCTTTTACACCTGCGGCTATTAAATCTTCTACATTTTTACCTTCTACATCTAATTTATAAATACCATTTTCATATAGTACACTACTAACAGCAGAACTAAAACTATCTATAAGAGGTTGTTGAGAGGGATCAGCAAGTTGATCAGCATAGTCTTGTTTTTTCTGCTTTATTTTAGCTTCACGACCAGCTCGTATACGCTCTCTACCTGTCAGGTTATCTTGTAATACCGAAGAAGTATCTACCGAGTCTGACTCCGTACTCTCTGGTTGAGCATCTACAATCATGGATGCTCTGCTTGGAGTTGTTACTGGTGCTACAGCCGCATCCGTTTCCACAGCACCGTTTGTCTTTCCCTCTGTAGGGTCAGTTTGTATTTCTTCTGTAACTTCTACAGTTTCCAAACCAAATTCGTTTACATATTCATCAACAGAAAGATTAGAACTTTCAGCAGCTGAAGTAACTTCTTCTAATGAATATTCAGTTCCATTTAATTTAAACATAATATATTATTTTTTTGTTGGCAGTGGTCTTTTACTTGTTACAATTTGTTTTAATAAATCTTTTACAGTATCAGGATCTGTATCTTTTGTTATTTGAATATCGCGCTCTTTACCAGATAAATCTGATGTAACTTTTATTACTGTTATTTTTCCTTCTTCGTCTGTAACGTCCATTTTAGTTGAGAAACCTTTTTGTCTTAGCAGCTCATTAGTTTGTTTAAGATTTATTTTAGGTTTAACACCAGCTATAGCAAACCTATCTCTAATAGGATTTGATATTGTAGGTATTTTTAATTTCTCTATTTCTTGTATGTTAATTTTTTCTTGACCAGCTTGTTTAGCTTCTTTTCTTTCTGTAGCTGTTTGCTTTACAATACCATCGTATTCAGCTTCGTCAAATACAAATTCTTTTGGCGGAGGAACTAATCCACGTACGTAAGAAAGCGTGCTATCTTGAAATTTAGTTTGATCATTTACGCTAAATGGACTACCGTTTTCGTTAGCAGCATCAGCGTCTGGAATCATTTCATAATTAAACACGTTGTTACTTATAGCGTTTATTCTACTGACATCTGGACTTGTAGTGAATGGATTTACTAGATTATCTTCTACAGATTTTTTATATCTATCGACAAGAGCTGTTTCGTTATAATTATACTTAACATAAACCTTACCTGCTTTTCTTGTTATTTTTTGTGGACTTGAAGTATCATAAAAATTAAGATCATTAACTTGTCCATTTTTACCAACTAAGTTTACCCCGTTTGGATTGTCATCAGTCTTAGCACCAAGTATTTCAACGCCTGTTGTTTTAATATCTGGTATTCTGCCTGGATCGGACTGTAAAAAATTTAAAGGATCTACAACTATACCTCCAAACTCTTCATCTTCTGTAAATAAATTTTTATTTTGTTGTATTTCTTTACTGTTAAGAACCATAGACAAACCTTTTTCATCACTGTTTTTGTCCCATATCAAGCTTGAAGAGCTATCAGCTGAAGAACCTTGATAAGCAGACATACCAAACCAGTATTGGTTGTTCTGCTTTCCAGCACCAGAAAGTGCTATACCACCTGGTTTTCCGTTGTTTGATGCTAAAGAATCTTCACTGTAGGTTTTAAGAGCGTCTGGAGTTTCTTTAATAACTTGCGTCAACTTACCATAAGCTAAATTAGTTTTAAATATATTGTTTTCAGCTATCTTAGCGTTTTCTGAATCATTATTTCTTTTATACATAGCAAGTAAAGTTTCTTGCTCTTCTAAATAATCTATCATTTCAGTACCTACTCTAGCAAACTCTTCATTTTGAGCTAAGCCATGCTCACCTAATGATTTAGAATACTGTTCTCTTTTAGTGGTTGCGTTTTTGTTTATACCATTCAACATTTTTTTTATAGCTGCGTTCTCTGCGCTGACAGCCTGGTTCTGTCTTTCTATAAAATTAGCAGTAATGTTACCTACGTTAGATATTGTCTGAGCTATGATAGCACCAGTCTTAGTATCTACAGGAGTCACAGGATTTTCATAAGCTCCAGAGCGGGTATAATTTCTTGAAAATTTTGGTAGTGCCATTTATTTTTTTTATTTAAACAACGGATTTGTAACTTTAAATTTTTCCGTTAATTGTGAACTTGTATATGTGGGTGTAGGTTTTACAGAATTTTTTCTTACCCCTATTTTCCCACCGCAGAAGATGCTATATTACCAACAGCACTTATACCTGCGCTTATAGCAGCTGCACCATCAGCTCTAGCCTGCATTTCAGCTTGTTGTTGACCAGTTATTTGAGCTTGTAATCTATTTAGATTTTCTGTTTCTCTACGTTCTGTCTCGCCATAAACAAATTCTTTACCTAATACATCTGTCTCTTGCATTCTAGCAGCTTCGCCCATTAAAGAACTTTGAACTCGCTGCGCTTCTGCTAGTTTTTGTTGTTGTAAAAATTGTTCACCCTGCGCTGCAAGTTTTTGATTTTGTGCCTCTTGTTGTTCTATGTTTGCAGAAACTCCTCGTTTACTTTGTAAAGCGGCTTGAGCTAAAGCAGTAGCTCCGCCAGCACTAGCACCGGTAGCAGCCAAAGTATCTAACGTGTTTGCTAAAGCTATATCAGCTTCTTCTGCTTGGAATTCAGCGGCTTGCGTAGCAACGCCTACATTAGCGTAAGCATTAGATAACAAGCCAGTGTTATCTACAATCATATCAGCTAAACTAGTTACATCAGCATAAGGATTTATCACATCTTGTCTAGACTCTTCTGCTGCTTTAAATTCTGCTTGTAAAGCTCTTTTTTCTTTAGCGGCTCTTCTCTCTGCTTTTTTTGCTTGGCTCGCACCAAATATAGATCCACCTATACTTACCGCGGCCCCAACGCCTACTGCTATAAATGCCATAATTATTTAGTTTTTTCTTTAAATTTTTCTATATCAAAAGATACTATTTCTTTTTCTAATTTTTCTATATCTTTAGTGTTTGAAGGATTCTTATGTACATTTACAAATATAGAATCTTCTAAAGCATATATAAATCTTTTTGAACCAGGTTGCGATACTGTATAGCAAGGAGCTATATGCTCTATTTTTTCGCCATTGTTATTTATTAAAACCCTTCCTTTCATTAAAAACCAAGCATGCAAATGGTTATGGATAGCACCAACAACTATTTGTCCTTGCTTCATTTCCATTTGTCTAATATATATTTGATCTGCAAATAAATGTTTAATAGGTATCTCTGGTATATTAGCAATGCTTTTACCATCACCAACACCAATATCACTATTAACAATTATATCTTGTATCTCGTCTACAGATAAATTTATATTTTTTAATTTCATTTTATTTAATAACTTGATTCTACGTAATTAGAAGAAACAGCAAATAATTCTTTTTTACCGTTAGGATCTGTGGTTGAATCAGTAGATAATTTTACCGTAACTAAATAGCCTTTAATACCAGAAACACTTTCACCATATAAAACTTCTTGTGGTTGCGGCTGGCTATTGTTTTTTATAGCAGACATATACTTGTTTTCTTTTCTATTAAAACCGTATCGCTGTACAAAGTAACCACCTGATATTGTTAAAGAATCCCAAGAAGAATCTAAAGGAGTAACTACAGTAGAACCGTTTATTATGTATTGACCTTCTTCATAACTAGCTATAGGTATAGCTGAATCTGCAAAAGCTGTAGGAGTACCTGAAACCGTATCAAATTCAGTAGCATCAGAAACAATACTTTCTACTTTCCAACCATTAGTGCCTTCATAATTAATAGTGCTAAAGTTTTTTGACATTGAAACTTTAGGGTTAAATATTAAAGTTACTGTAGCTGGTTGTGATATTCCATAAAAATTATTATAACTACCAATATAATGCTGATATATTTTGTTGCCATTAGTAGTATAAAAATTATTTTTTAAACTAAATATTTGGCTAGGCTTATAATTATAAAAACTAATCCAACCCTTAGGTCTTTCGTCATACGCCAAAGTTTTATAATTACTATCGGTAGTTGGGTTTAATTCCCAAGGTTGAAAAGAAGTTACATAGCTTTTAGCATGTATATCCCAGCCTCCTTTTATAGCTCCTATCTGACCACTACCACCATCTAAATTATTAAGCTCATCTCTAAAAAAATCACGCATACCATAAGAAGATATCTCAGTAATGCCATCTTGTGACAGTCTTAATACAGCATTTCTTTTTCTATCAGTAAAATATTTTCTATAACCATAAACAGCAAAGCTGCCAGGATCTTGGCTTATACCGTACTTACCAGCATAAGGTACTATTTGACCTATAACCATAGCTCCTGAGGTTGTAATAGCAGAACCTTCAGCAGAATAAATCGCGTCTTTATCTATTAAAGCTCTACTAACTTTATCTTCTTGAAATATAGTTAGGTTAGTATTTTCAGCATACAACTTTTGTATAGACCCGTTCTGTGGATCTAAACTTCTACTAATGTCTTCACCTACTGGAAAAACATTTGTATCATTCACACCTGTTCTAGAGTTAAATATACCAGAATAAATAAGAGAATTAAACCTTATAGAACCTGTGTTGTTTTCAGAAACAAGATAAGCTCTTGGTCCAAAACCTACAGACACACCGTTAAATCTACCTTTAATTCTAGACTCTTCTATTATCCAGTTTCTAGACGGTGTTGATGTTGACGGCTTGTATGCTGGTACATCTGTTGTGCCTTCAACAGTCTTTCTTAGTAAGAAGGAATTAAAATATTTAACTTCTATTGTAGCAGACATATATATATATTCACCTATTTATTTAGTTATTTAACCCTATTGAGCTACGCGCCATATTTGAACATAAGCACCAGCCTCCCAATGTTCTACATACAATTTATTATTAACAGCTGTCTCGTCATCTGAAGCGTTTGCTAAAGTAGCAACAGTTTCTCTATTAGAAGCCGCGCCTCTTTTGCTAGCAGCAGCAGAAGAGATTATTGAATTTATTATTGTATGATTACCATTAGTAGTACTTGTAGACATGTTAAAGTCAAGAAGTCCTCCATTTTGAGAATTCATAATTAAAGGACCATTAAACCTTAAAACAGCTGATTGGTTGCCGCTTATATTGAGATTACCTGTTTGACCGCCTATTGTAGGGCTTACTGTTTTTCCAATCCAACCAGATCCAGGCGATTTTAAAGTAATATTACCAGCTTGTACAGTTCCGTTAGTTATCTCTACATCAAAAGTAGCGGGAGTAGAATTACCACCAATATTATTCATATTAGTACTGTTCCACGGGTTTTGAATAAGTGGTACATTTTCATAAGTGCCGTTATTAATACCACTACCCGGATTATCAATAATCCACGGGCTGGTAGTATTACTACCAAAATTACTTCCAAAATATTCTTGGTTATAATATTGAACACGTAGTATATCACTTGATAAGCCAGTAATATCATCAGCATAAATTCTTCCTGCAAAAATTAAAACAGGCTGGTAATTGCTAGTAACTATTGTTCTTACGTCTTGAGCGCTAATAGCCTTAGTAGTATTGTCTGCTAATAAATCTTCTAGCTCGTATTGAAATTTAATATCTGTTGTTGAACTCATTTTTTTTTATTTTATATATCGAATGCTGTTGAGAAAGCGTCTGAAAATTCTCCTGGTTCTACCAATAAATCTATTAATCTTGTATCTGTTGCTCCACCGGCGTCTGTTAAATTTATAACTATAGTTAAATCACTCCAAAAAGCTCCAACAGACTTGCTTAAAGCACCTGTGCTTCTATCTATTTGTATAGTAACAGAATCAGAAGTTCCACCACCTCTTGTTATTAAAAGCGTTGCACTGTTGCTACCTGACGGATTATTGTTAACTGTAAAAGTATAACCATCTGCTGTTATTGCAGCTTGAGTATCTGTAAATCCCCAAGTTAAATTTAAAGTATTTTTACTTGTATTAAAACTACCATTTTTACCCAGTACAGTACCTGTGAAAATAGGCATTGTAGAGTATTGAGGTGTTATTAAATCATAAGTTTCTATAGTAGGATTTATA
>Ga0222717_10002777_pt1 | contig 13376 bp, 14 predicted proteins | sample C33_18DmetaG_FD_165053 | JGI IMG/M metagenome (GOLD analysis project Ga0222717, IMG submission 165053) | Estuarine water microbial communities from San Francisco Bay, California, United States - C33_18D | ecosystem: Environmental > Aquatic > Marine > Unclassified | place: USA: California...
TTTGTAATAAATTATAATCAAAATCATTAACAAAAGGGTTTAATGAGGAAAAAGATGAATTATTTTCAAAATTTGATATTGATATGTGACCAAAAAATGAAGAAACTTTAGATTCTATTGTTTTTTGTAATCCAACGCTCGATGAAATTGAAATGATCATCATCACTATACCAATAACAATTGACAAAATTGATATTTTTATTATTGGAGATGAAACGGTATTTTTATATGGCTTTGATTTTACCAATCTTTTAGCCACATAAGATTCAAAACTCATGTTTATGAAATTAAATTTAGTAATATATAAAATTACCTTTTTTTTAATATTTAACATATTAAGTAACTTTTCTTTTTCTCAATCTGTTAACTACATTAGCATTGGCGCAACTGAAACTAAAAACTATGTAGAAGATTTAACTAATCTGAAAGTTGGAGTAGTTGGAAATCATACATCATTGATACTTTCCAAAAATAAAAAATACGTTCACTTAGTTGATTCATTAATTTCTCTAAAAATTGACATTAAAAAAATTTTTTCTCCTGAACATGGGTTTAGAGGAGAAGCTGATGCGGGTGAAAAAATTAATAATAATATTGATCCAAAAACAGGAATTGAAATAATTTCATTGTATGGAAAAAATAAAAAACCAACAAATAAACAACTCAAGGGAATTGATGTCCTAGTGTTTGATATTCAGGATGTAGGTGCAAGGTTTTATACTTATATATCAACTTTACACTATGTTATGGAAGCTGCAGCTGAAAATAATATTAAATTAATAGTCTTGGACAGACCTAATCCAAATGGGCATTATGTTGATGGACCAGTTAGAGAATTGAATTTAAAAAGCTTTATTGGAATGCATCCAGTCCCAATAGTTCATGGAATGACTATTGGAGAATATGCATTAATGATTAATGGTGAAGGTTGGTTAGCTAATAAAGTTAAATCTGATTTAAAAATAGTTCAAATGCAAAAATATAATCGAAATTTGATTTATGATCTTCCCATAAAGCCTTCACCTAACCTTCCAAATAAAAAATCAATTAATCTTTATCCTAGCCTTTGTTTGTTTGAAGGAACCAATGTTAGTATTGGAAGAGGAACAATTTCACAGTTTCAAGTAATCGGAAATCCAAATTGGCAGAACTATAACTTTACTTTTACTCCTATTTCAATGCCAGGCGCAAAAAATCCAAAACATCTTAATTCTAAATGTTATGGTATTGATTTAAGAAATAATCCAAGATTAAATTCAATAAACTTAAAATGGATAATAAAAGCCTATCAAAACTCAGAAGATAAAATTTCTTTTTTTGGTAAAAGCTTTGACAAACTTGCAGGGACTTATGATTTAAAGAAACAAATAATCAAAGGCGAAAATGAATTACAAATTAAAAAAAGCTGGAAAAACGGATTGGAAAAATTTAATAAAATAAGAGCAAAATACTTACTATATGACTAAGGAATATTTAAATATTTATGAGTTTGTAAAGATACTTTCCATTTAGGGTTTTTCATTACATAATCTACAATAATAGGCATGATTTTTTCTCGTTTACTCCACTCAGGCTGTAGATATAGTATACAATTATTAGAAACTTTTCTAGATTCAATTTCAGCAAATTTTAAGTCGTCTAAATTATAAACTATCATTTTTAGTTCATTTGCTTTTAAATATATTTCATCAAGAGGATTTTTATTTTTTTTTGGACTTAGACAAATCCAATCCCAATTTCCAGAAAATTTATATGCACCAGAAGTTTCAATATGAGTTTTAATATTATTTTCATTTAAAAGTTTAGTTATAGGATTCATATCCCACATTAAAGGCTCACCACCTGTGATAACTACAATATCAGAACTCTTCTTGACATTTATTACAATATCCGTGATTTTGGTAGGAGGATGAATATCAGGATCCCAACTTTCTTTAACGTCACACCAATGACAACCGACATCACAACCACCTAATCTAATGAAAAAAGCAGCAGAACCTTTATGATACCCTTCTCCTTGTATAGTATAAAATGATTCCATCAAAGGAAGAAGGAGTCCCTTATCAATTAATTCTTTTTGGTTTTTAGATTTCACTTGGCAAATATATAAGATAAAATCAATTAGTATTTAAAGTAATTATTACATTTATTAAAATTATATAAAATGAATAAATATCTGATAATAACATTAACAATTCTTAGTATTGGATGTTCAAATACTGAATATAAAATTGAGAAAGGTAAAGTTGGTAAACTAAATAAAGAGATTAAAATTCAGCAACTTGATTCAATTTTCAGAAATGATTCTATTGTAAAAAGAATTGGTGAAGGAGATTACATGTTTTCTGGAGATGACAAATATTTAATTTTTGATATCAATAAAAATCACTTACTTACCATAACTCCAAGAAACCAACATGATAACGATGAAACTATTGAAACTATTGAAATAGTTAGTGATCTTTACAAAACAAATAAGGGTGTAAGTACTAAAAGTAAGTTTGAGATGATTGAAAAAAATCATAAAATAAATTCTATTCAAAATACTATTAATAATTTAATCATTTATGTTGACGATATTGATGCTTACTTTATTATTGACAAACAAAATTTACCAATTGAATTAAGACTCGGTACAGAAAAAATAATTAAAACCATTAATATTCCGCCTGATAGTAAAATAAAAAGATTTATGATCGGATGGAATTAAAAAATAAAATATGAACAAACTATCTCCTTTTCATCTGGCAATTCCTGTAAGTAATCTTGAAAAAAATAGAGCTTTTTATAAAGATATTTTAGAATGTTCAGAAGGAAGAAGCAGTGACCATTGGGTTGATTTTAACTTTTTTGGGCATCAACTTGTGATTCATTTAGATGATAATATTAATAAAGAAAATTCTAATCCTGTTGATGGAAAAAATGTACCAATTCCTCATTTTGGAGTTGTCCTAGAATGGAAAGTATTTAAAGAATTTGCTGAAAAACTTAAAAAAAGAAAGATTGAATTTATAATAGAGCCCTATGTAAGATTTAAAGGTCTGACAGGTGAACAAGCTACAATGTTCTTTAAAGATCCATCTGGAAATGCCCTAGAATTTAAATCATTTAAAGATCCTAGTCAAATATTTGCTAATTAGGTATTTTTCTAGAAAGTAAAGTGTTTTTTAACAACATTGCAATTGTCATTGGACCAACTCCACCAGGGACAGGAGTAATAAAACTAGCTTTTGATTTAACAGATTCAAAATCTACATCTCCTTTTATTACATAACCCTTTTTAGAATTTTCATCTTTAACTCTTGTTATTCCAACATCAATTATTACTACACCATCCTTAACCATATTGCTTTTGACAAATTCTGGTATTCCGAGTGCTGAAACTATAATATCTGCATTTTTAGTATAACTTTCCAAATTCAATGTTCTACTATGTACGACTGTTACAGTAGAATCTCCCGCTTTTCCTTTACTGTTCATTAATATACTAATTGGTCTTCCAACTATATGACTTCTTCCAATTACAACTGTATGTTTTCCTGATGTTTCTATTTCATATCTTCTTAGAAGTTCCATAATTCCAAAAGGTGTGGCCGGTATAAAAGTTTCCATATTTAACGCCATTTTACCAAAATTGGTAGGATGAAAACCATCAACATCTTTGTTGGGATCAATCGACATTAATATTCTCTCTTCATTAATATGATTTGGCAATGGTAATTGAACAATAAAACCATCAATTTCTTTATCATTATTTAACAAATTAATTTGATCAATAAGTTTGTCTTCACTAATTGATGAATCAAGTTTTATTAAAGTTGATTCAAAACCAACTTGCTTGCATGATCTTACTTTACTACCAACATAAGTTAAACTAGCACCATCTTCACCAACAATTACTGCTGCTAAATGTGGAGGTCTAATTCCTTTGGAAATTATAGTATCAACCTCATTTTTAATTTCCTGCTTTATTTGATTTGAAATTTCTTTTCCGTCTATTATTTTCATAAATTATTTATTTCATTCCTTGCATCATTTGCATAAGCTTATTAGAACCTCCGCCTTGCATCATTTTCATCATTTTTGACATTTGTTCAAATTGTTTTAAGAGCTTATTAAGTTCTTGAATCTCTAATCCACTTCCATTTGATATTCTTTTTTTTCTACTAACATCAATAATTTTAGGATTTGAACGTTCTTTGGGAGTCATCGAATATATTAAAGCTTCAATATGCTTAAACGAATCATTATCAATTTCAGTATTACCAATTGCTTTGCTCGCACCAGGAATCATACCTACCATATCTTTGATATCACCCATTTTTTTAATTTTTTTAATTTGAGCAAGAAAATCGTCCAAGCCAAATTGACTTTTTGCAATTTTTTTACTTAAAATCCTCGCTTCTTTTTCATCATAAACATTTTGAGCTTTTTCAACTAAAGAAACGATATCTCCCATTCCAAGTATTCTATCAGCCATTCTTTCTGGATGAAAAACGTCAATTGCATCCATTTTCTCTCCGGTTCCAATAAACTTTATTGGTTTATCAACTACTGATTTAATTGATAAGGCTGCTCCTCCTCTTGTATCTCCATCAAGCTTAGTTAATACAACACCATCAAAATTTAATATATCATTAAAAGATTTAGCAGTATTTACTGCATCTTGACCTGTCATTGAGTCTACAACAAATAAAGTTTCTTGAGGGTTGACAGCTCTATGAATGTTTTTAATTTCATTCATCATTTCATCATCAACAGCTAATCTTCCAGCAGTATCAATTACAACTAAATTTTTACCATGCTTTTTTGCATATAAAATTGAATCTGAAGCAATTTTTACTGGATTTTTTTCTAATTCGTCACTGTATACATCAACTTCAATTTGTCCACCAATAATTTTTAATTGTTCAATTGCAGCAGGTCTATAAACATCGCAAGCAACTAACAAAGGTTTTTTATTTTTTTTTGTTTTTAAAAAATTTGATAATTTTCCAGAGAAAGTAGTTTTTCCTGAACCCTGTAAACCAGACATTAATACGACCGTAAAAGAATCAGAAAGATTAATTCCTTCTGCATTTCCTCCCATTAGTTGGGTCAATTCATCCTTTACAATTTTAACCATTAATTGACCTGGATTAATTGTTGTTAAAACATTTTGTCCAAGTGCTTTATTTTTAACATTGATCGTAAATTCTTTTGCTGTTTTAAAATTCACATCAGCCTCAAGCAAAGCTCTTCTAACTTCTTTTAATGTTTCTGCAACATTAATTTCAGTAATTTTACCTTGACCTTTTAGAACTTTAAAGGCCGAATTAAGTTTATCTGTTAAATTATTAAACATTATTTTTTGTTTTAATTACATTTTGTCAGGAACACTTATTCCTAATAATTTCATAGACGATTTAATAATTAAACCAACCTTATAACTTAAGCTCAATCGAAATAATTTGACATCATTATTTTCAATTTTTAATATTGTTGTAGTTTGATAATAAGAATTAAAAGCTTTTACTAATTCGTATGTATAATTAGCAATTAATGATGGATTTAAATTATCCGCAGAAGATTTAATTAAGTCTGGATACTGAGTTAATAATTTTAATATTTGTTTCTCTTTTGAATTAATTTCTAAATTATCGTTTACAGGATTATTTATATATGTTTCTTTTTTTAATAAAGATTGAATCCTTGCATATGTATATTGAACAAAAGGTCCTGTATTTCCGTTGAAATCAATAGAGTCATTTGGATCAAATAAAATTCTTTTTTTTGGATCAACTTTAAGAATATAATATTTCAAAGCCCCAAGTCCAATCGTTTGATTTAATATGTTTTTATCATCACTACTTAAACCATCAAGCTTTCCAAGATCACTAGATAGTTTAGAGGCATTGCTAATCATTTCCGAAATCAATTCATCCGCATCAACAACTGTACCTTCACGACTTTTCATCTTTCCTGATGGTAAATCAACCATCCCATAACTTAAATGAAATAAATGATTTGACCATTCAAAACCAAGTTTTTTTAAAACCTTAAATAACACATTAAAATGATAGTCTTGTTCGTTTCCTACTGTGTATATTAATCCATTCATTTCAGGATTATCTTTATATCTTTTATAAGCTGTCCCTAAATCTTGTGTCATATAAACAGAAGTACCATCTGATCTTAGTAATAGTTTTTCATCTAATCCTTCATCAGATAAATCAATCCAAACTGAGCCATCATCTTTTTTAAAAAAAATCTGTTTATCTAGTCCATGAGTTATAATGTCTTTTCCAATTAGATAAGTATCACTTTCATAATACAAGGAGTCAAAATCAACTCCAAGATCATTATAGGTTTTATTAAACCCGTCGTAAACCCAACCATTCATTAATTTCCAAACATCTATAGTTTTTTGATCACCAGCCTCCCATTTTCTTAATAATTCTTTAGCTTCAAGAAGAATAGGAGATTTTTGTTCGGCTTCAACTTTTGACAAACCAGAACTAATTAATTCATTTACTTCGTTTTTATAAATTTTATCAAAAAGAATATAATATTTACCAACAAAAAAATCACCTTTTTCGTTCAAATCATTTGGAGTTTTATTTTCACCAAATTTCAGCCAAGCAATAATTGATTTACATATATGAATCCCCCTGTCATTTATAATTTGAGTTTTATTTACTCTTTTACCAGAGGCTTCTAAAATTTTAGACATAGAATAACCAAGTAAAATATTTCTAATATGTCCTAAGTGCAAAGGTTTATTAGTATTGGGTGATGAATACTCAACTAAATAAAGAGAGCTGTTTTCATCAGGACTAGTAAAACCATAATTAATATCACTAAGACAATTATTTAAAAATTCTAAATAATAAAATGATGAAATAGAAAGATTTAGAAATCCTTGAATAACATTAAACCCTGTAACATATTTAGAATTATTAACTATAAAAGAGCCTAGTTCGTTTCCTAAATTAGAAGGATTTTGTTTTAAAATTTTAACTAGAGGAAAGACTACAATTGTTAAATCACCTTCAAAATCTTTTCTAGTAAGTTGGATTTCAAAATCAATAAAATCAATATCGTACTTTAATTTAAGATATTCTGAAAGTTTAGACTTTAAAATTTTATTTATATTCATCAAATAAATTTCAAGTAAATATAATTATAAAATGAATAAATTATTTTTTTGATTCGTTTATCTTTGAAATAATTAATTCGTTTAAATGTTAAGAAATATTTCTTACAATAATTCTAAAATTAAATCAGAAATCATTGACTTATTAGGTAATCCTTTTACAATATTAAAAAGGATTAAACTTGGTGGTATTGGTTCTCCAAAATATTTAATATCACAAACAGACTCTGAAATCAATAGTTTATTAATCTTAGATAATAATATTAATCATTGCAATATTGAGATAAGACCAAAGGGAATAATAATTAGTTTCAGATCATTATTAGAAACTTACGCTCTAATAGTTCCATACTATAAACTAAAATTGTTCAAAGGGAAATCTAACGAATACTCAATATATATGGACAAATACTTTATTAAAATATTGGCAAAAAAAAACAGTGAACATGAATTCATCAAAAAAATTAATAAATTAAAATTATCTAATTAAAAACTTCTGCAATCATACATCTAACACTACCTCCACCACAATTTTCTATTGTCTCGACATTAGACTGTATAATTTTTGAAAATTTTTCTATTTTTTGTATTTGAAGTTTAGAAAGCGATTTATATGCTTGACTACTCATTACTAGAAAACTAATATTTTTATATAATAATTCTATCATGTTTCCTGCAAAAGAATTTAATTGAATTTCACTTATTTCAATTATTTCTTTATTATCGTCCTTTAGGCTTTTCAGAACAATTTGTTTGTCTATTTCGGAATCAATGGAATCTAAACAAATTATTGAATAGTTGTTTGCTATACACATCATCACATTAGTATGATAAATAGGTTTTCTTTGATTATTAGTGCTTTGATAAGATTTAAAAACTATAGGCAAGTAATTAAATTCATCACAAAATTCTTCGATTAAATTCTCTGATGTTCTTTCAGACAAAGAACAGTAGGATTTTTTATTTAGCCTATCTAAAACCATACTACCAGTTCCTTCAAGAAATAAATTATGATTTTCAGCGTTACTGTAATCATTAATAAAATCAATTTTAACTCCCTTGCTTTCAATAAATTTTAAGATTTTATCATTTCGCTCAAGTCGTCTATTATTAGCATACATTGGATATATCGCAATTCTGTAATTTGAATGAAAACTTATCCAATTATTTGGAAAAACAGAATCTGGTGTATCATGAACTAAATCATCTTGAAATACATTAACTGGAATTCCATGCAATCGCAATTGGTTAACAAGATTGTCAAACTCAAGGCACGCATTTTCTAAAACTTGCGAGTCTGTTAAGTCAGTATGTTTTTGAAAATAATTATTTTTAGCTGTTTCAGGATTCATTCTGAAACTAGAAGGTCTAACCATTAAAATTGAATGAATATTATTCATCATATCTTATTAAGGGTAATGATGTGCACCTAAAGAGTCCTTCTTGTTTAGAAACTTCAGATAAATCAATTTCTTCAACGTTCAAATTTTGATATTTCAACCAATTATTTAATCTCTTAAATTTAGGTTGAGAAATAACTGTATTATCATTTATAGACAAAACATTACTAGTCATATCATACATTTCAATGTCAGAAATTTCAAAAATATTTTGTTTACCAAAAAAATCTACTAACCATAAATAATCATCTTTAAAAGTAAAAGCTTCAGGATGAATAATAGCTTTATTTTTACCAATAATTTGCAAACAACAATCTAAGTGAAGTATGTTTTTTTTTGGATTAGTTAATGATTTATTTAAATGAAAACCTTTTACTTTTTTTTCTGGAAAAAATTCAATAAAATAATCTAATGCAGCTTTATTTGTTCTAGCTGTAAATAAATCACTGTAATCATCATTATCATAATAACCAACAAAAATAGTATTGGAGTGATATAGTACATCTCCTCCCTCAATATGAAGATTTTGAGGCATTGTTATAATCTTATTATGAAAATTAGATAAAATTGAGCTTAAACCACGAAATTCCTTTTCTCTTTTAGGAAGGATATTTGATTTAAAAAAAAAATTATCAATTACAAATCCTATGTCTCTGGAAAAAATTTGATTGTAATCCTTTATTAGATTTGGCCTGTAAACCTTTACATTATATTTCTCAAGTAAAACAACAAAACTCTCTAACTCTTTAACCATATCAGATTCTATTGGATATGTACCTTTTTTTAAATTTTCAATAGATTTTGGATCGTAAAGTTCTTTTAAAGATGGAATCTCTCCTAAACTATCAGCAATACCTATGACTACCGATCTTAGTTTAGAAGTTTCACCACTAACTAAAAATTCCATAATTAAATAATTATCTTGACTTTATATCGGTAAAAGATCTTAAATTTTCTCCAATATAAACTTGTCTTGGTCTTCCAATAGGTTCTTTTCTAAGTCTCATTTCTCTCCAATGAGCAACCCAGCCAGGTAATCTTCCAAGAGCGAACATAACGGTGAACATTTCGTTAGGAATATCAAGAGCTTTGTAAATAATTCCTGAATAAAAGTCAACATTTGGATAAAGTTTTCTATCTACAAAATATTGATCTTCTAGCGCTTCTTTCTCTAATCCCTTAGCAATATCAAGAATTGGATCGTCAATACCTAACTCTTTTAAAACTTCATCAGCAGCAACTTTAATAATTTTAGCTCTTGGATCAAAATTTTTATATACTCTATGTCCAAAGCCCATAAGTCTAAATGGATCAGACTTATCTTTAGCTTTAGACATATATTTTTTTGTATCTCCACCATCTTCATTAATAGCTTGAAGCATTTCAATAACAGCTTGATTGGCTCCTCCATGTAATCTTCCCCATAAAGCAGAAATTCCAGCAGCAACAGATGCAAACAAACCAGCATAAGAAGATCCAACTATTCTGACAGTTGAAGTAGAACAATTTTGCTAATGATCAGCATGTAAAATCAATAATTTATTTAAAGCGCTAATTACAGTTTTATTTTGAACATATTCTTTATTTGGTCGTTGAAACATCATTTTAGCAAGATTTTCAACATAATCCAATGAAGTATCTCCATATTCTAGAGGAAGTCCTTTTCTTCTTCTATATACCCAAGCCACTAGAACAGGAATTTTAGCTAATAAGTTAAGAATAGCATCATACATGTCTTCCTCATCGTCAATGTCTACTGCTGAAGGATCAAAAGCTACTAAACCACTTGTTAAAGAGGAAAGGATACCCATTGGATGAGCAGACTTTGGATAACTATTTAATATAATACGTAAGTCTTCATCAATAATCGATCTTTCTTTAATATCTTCAGAGAGCTTTTCTAATTGTAGTTTGGTAGGTAATTCACCAAATATTAACAAATAAGCAACCTCTAAAAAATCCGCTTTATTAGCTAACTCTTCAATTGAATAGCCCCTGTATCTTAAAATTCCTTTTTCACCATCTAAAAATGTAATAGCACTTTGACAAGATCCAGTATTTTTAAAACCTGCATCAAGTGTAATTAAATTAGCATCTGAACGTAATTTACTTATATCTAAAGCAATCTCATTTTCGGATCCAGTAATTAGATCAATTTCATGAATATTATTATTTACGTTAAGAGTTGCCTTGTTTTTCATTATTGTACTAATTTTAATTTAATAAAACTTTTAAAATTTAACTTTAAAAGCTTCCTTTTTAGGATAAAATGCTTTCTCTCCTAACTCTTCTTCAATTCTCAATAATTGATTATATTTTGCAATTCTGTCACTTCTAGAAGCAGAACCAGTTTTAATCTGACCTGTTGATAATCCAACAGCTAAATCAGCAATAGTATTATCTTCTGTTTCACCAGATCTGTGTGACATAACACTGGTAAAACCTGCTTTATGTGCCATGTTTACTGCATTAATCGTTTCAGTCAAAGTACCTATCTGATTTACTTTTATTAGAATTGAATTAGCAATATTATTTTCTATTCCTTTACCTAATCTTTCAACGTTTGTAACAAAAAGATCATCACCAACTATCTGAACTCTATCTCCGCATATTTTAGTTAAGTGTGCCCAACCATCCCAATCGTTTTCATCCATTCCATCTTCAATTGATACAATTGGATATTTAGATGATAATTCTGCTAAATATTCTGCTTGCTGTTTAGAGGTTAATACTTTGCCTTCATTTCCCTCAAAGATTGAATAATCATACATTCCATTTTCATAAAATTCAGACGAAGCACAATCCAAAGCAATCATAACTTGCTTTCCGGCTTGATATCCAGCTTTTTCAATAGCATTAATAATAGTATTTAAAGCATCTTCAGTTCCTTCAAGTTTTGGAGCAAACCCACCTTCATCACCAACAGAAGTAGTTAACCCTCTGTCAGAAAGTATTTTCTTTAAGTTGTGAAAAATTTCTGAGCCAATCTGCATTGCATGAGTAAAACTTTCAGCATCAACTGGCATAATCATAAACTCTTGAAAAGCTATGGGCGCATCAGAATGTGAACCTCCATTAATAATATTCATCATAGGTACCGGAAGTGTAGTACTCTTATTATTTGAAATATATGTATGTAAAGAAATACCTTTTGAATTACTAGCGGCTTTAGCAAGCGCAAGTGAAACACCTAAAATTGCATTAGCTCCTAAGTTTGCTTTATTGGGAGTTCCATCAATTTTAATCATTAAATTATCAATATTTTCTTGATCAAATACTGAAAGACCAATTAATTCTTTAGATAATATGTTATTTACATTTGAAACAGCATTTAAAACACCTTTACCCATATAATCATTACCACCATCTCTTAACTCTACTGCTTCGTGTTCTCCTGTAGAAGCACCAGAGGGAACTGCAGCTCTACCTAAAACACCATCTTCAGTAATAATATCTACCTCAACAGTTGGATTTCCTCTAGAATCAAAAATTTGTCTAGCTTTAATTTTACTTATTTTACTCATTAATATTAGATTTTATTAGTTCAATAAATTGATCAAAAAGATAATTTGAGTCGTGAGGACCAGGACTAGCTTCAGGATGATATTGAACAGAAAAACAATTTTTATTTTTTATACTTATTCCTGCTATAGTATTATCATTTAAATGTAAATGAGTTATTTCTATATCCCTATTTTGTTCAGTTTCAACTTTATTAATAGCAAAACCATGATTTTGAGAAGTTATTTCCCCTTTCCCTGTAATCAAATTAATAACTGGATGATTTATTCCTCTATGACCATTATGCATTTTATAAGTAGATATTCCATTAGCGATAGCTATCACTTGATGTCCTAAACAAATTCCAAACAGAGGCTTGTTAATCTTTAAAACTTCTTTAGCGAGAGAAATAGCTGATGATAAGGGTTCAGGATCACCTGGGCCGTTAGAAATAAAATATCCATTAGGATTCCAGCTAGACAGATCTTCAATTGAAGAATCGTAAGGAAATACTTTGATATAAGCTCCCCTTTTAGAGAGGTTTCTTAAAATATTTAATTTTATTCCAAGATCTAAAGCTGCTATTTTAATTTTAGAATCAGGATTACCAAAAAAATATGGTTCTTTAGTTGAAACTTTAGAAGCCAACTCAAGTCCTTTCATAGATGGAGTTTTTAACAAATCTAATTTCAAAGACTCCATAGAATCAATATTAGTTGAAATAACTGCATTCATTGCTCCATTGTCACGTATATGAGAAACTAAAGCTCGTGTATCTACATCCGAAATAGCTACAATTTCATGTTTAGTAAAGAAATTTTGTAAAGAATTATCGGCAGCTGGTCTTGAATAACTGTGATTAAAATTTTTACAAATTAAGCCAGAAATTTTTGGTGAATCAGATTCAATATCTATGTCACTAACGCCGTAATTACCAATATGTGCATTAGTAGTAACCATAAGTTGTCCATAGTAAGAGGGGTCAGTAAAAATCTCCTGATATCCAGTCATTCCAGTGTTAAAACACAATTCACCAAAAGCGGATCCTTTAACTCCAAGTGCTTTACCAAAAAAAACAGTACCGTCATCAAGAAGAATAAAAGCTTTTTCTAATTTTTTGATGTTTTTCATGGATTTCAAAAATAATACAAAAAAAGGGATAAACAGAATGTTTATCCCTTATAATTTATAAAATTGTAGATTATATAATTATTTTATGAATCTGTTTCTTTTTTTTCAGAATCTGATTCATTTGTTTCATTATTTTCAATTTCAGAAATGGATTCTTCAACTACTGGAGTTGCTTCTTCAACCACTGGAGTTGCTTCTTCAACCACTGG
>Ga0222717_10002779_pt1 | contig 13375 bp, 17 predicted proteins | sample C33_18DmetaG_FD_165053 | JGI IMG/M metagenome (GOLD analysis project Ga0222717, IMG submission 165053) | Estuarine water microbial communities from San Francisco Bay, California, United States - C33_18D | ecosystem: Environmental > Aquatic > Marine > Unclassified | place: USA: California...
TATACAATTATTATCAATAGGTATATATGTTACAATTATAACATATTTGGTAATACCGGATAAATATATAGTATTTGGAATATTACATTTTATGGCAATTATAATATTAATTTTATTTAATTTTGTTAATAATATTCCTTTATTATTAATTATATTTATTGTTATTGAATTTATAAAAAATATTCAATTAGATTATATAAATGATGGTTCATTTAAATCTTTTATAAAAGGTATTTTCGGTTTTTCTTTTTATAAAAATACAATTGATCATTTTTATATTTTAAAATGGATTAATATTGTAATAATAGGTATATTAATAGGACATATTATAAATTATATTAATAATTTTAATAAATTACATGATAAAAATAAAAAACCTATAATAAAAAAATCTAATAATAATTGTTTATTAACTAAAATTGGTAAAAATACATTAATATTATATATAATACATTTACCAATTTTATATATAATTACTACTTCATTTTTTAAGTGATTTAAGAGATTTTCTTAATTTATTAATAGAATCAGATTTTTTTAAATTAGTTTTTTGTTTTATTTTTAATATATATGAATCATTTTGTTTAATATAAAGCATATCAGTAATTTCTAAAATTTTCTGTTGAATTTTATCATATTTAATTTTATTTATATTATTTTTAATAAATTGCCTAATATAATCTTTATCTAAATTATATTTATTAATAATAGTTTCAATATAATCATTTATATAAGTATCTTGTAATTCTACTGATAAATCTTTCCAACAACTATATAATTCAAATTTATCAATATCATCATCTTCTATATGTAAATTACTACTTGAATGTATATCAAAATCTGCTTTTTTATTTTTTCTAACTTTATGCATTTCTAAACAATAATTTAAACTATCTAATGTTTTACAATGTGTTTCTACTTTATTTTTATTTTCATTTTCATTAATATTATTTTCATTAATATTATTTTCATTAATATTATTTTCATTAATATTACTTGTAATATTAGTTTGTTTTGTTATTTTTTTTAATATATTATTTAATTTTTTTTCATACGGTTCATAAGAAGAATTCATTATATATATTATATTATTAATATGTATTTAAATCAATTTTGCTCATCAAAAATATATTTTAAATTTAAATATTTTTTATGTATTTTAGAAAATATTATATCTATATAATAAATTGTATCATAAATATTTAATGTTAAATATTTTTTTAAATGTCTTATATATCCAATTCGAATACCCAATACATGTCTAGCTTGAATTATAAATAATTGAGGGCAATTTTCTTGTTCTAAATATAAGTCATATAAATCAAAAAAATAATTAATTAGTTCTGATTGTACATTATTATTTATAGAAATATCTATAATATTAATCCATTTATAAATAATAATATTATAAACAAATTTTGATAAATTATGATTAATATAATATAAATTTTTTTTTATAATTTTATTAATTATATTAAATTTACAATCATATTTAATTAAATATATAATTAAATATTTTAATTTAATTGGTAAATCAGATATATTATTATTAATACATATAAAATATATAGTTTTTTTAATTTTTTCAAAATTTATATATATTTTTTGTTTATAAAAATTTTTATAATAATCATCTAGAAATATAATCATTTATTAAGATATATTTATAAAATATATATATATTATTATATTTGCGTATATTTAAAGTTATAATATTATTATAATTAATTAATGGACAGTTATACTGAAAAAAATTTAAAAATAAATGATTTAGAAACACATCTAGATAATATTAAAATAGAAAAAATGTCTTCAACTAGTAATGATTCAAATAATGATAATAATTTTAATGATGATGGTTCAGGGAGTATTGGATTAGATTTATTAGCTAATCATAAAAAAATGTATAAAATAGATGAAAAAAAAGATAAAGAATTACATGAAGAAATAGATTTAGTAAAACCTACACAAAATAATAATGATGTAAATTTACAAAATAAAGAATCTTCTGAAAGTGATAATTATGATAATATAACAAAAAAAGATTTTAATAATTCTGAAGATGATTATAAAGAAGATGATTATAAAGAAGAAGATTATAAAGATAGTTATAAAAATGATTATAATTCAAAAGATTATTATCAAAATGATGAAAAACAACCAACATTAGATGAAATATTAGAAGAGAAAAAAAAAATGTTATATGAATTTGAAAGATTAAGAAGAAGAGGTATTCCTGTTAATAGTAATTTTACATTAGCATCAAATTTAGAAGATATGAAATTTGAATATGAAAAAATTAAAAAACAAAAAGAAGTAGATAATAGTGTACAATTTTCTAGAAAAATGTTAATGGCTTTTGTAACAGCAATAGAATTCTTAAATAATAGATTTGATCCATTTGAACTAAAATTAGATGGTTGGTCTGAACAAGTTCATGAAGGATTAGGTGAATATGATGACATATTTGAAGAATTACATGAAAAATATAAATCAACCGGAAAAGTATCACCTGAAATTAAATTAATTTTAACATTAGGTGGTAGTGCATTTATGTTTCATTTAACAAATAATATATTTAAATCTGCTATGCCTCAATTCCAAAATATGGCAGCAAATAACCCTGATCCTATAAATAACATGATGAATAAACCACAAGAACAAAAACCACAAAAAAATCCAATGGGTGGAGGAATGGACATAGGAGGTATTTTAGGAATGATGAGTGGTCTTGGAGGAATGGGTGGAGGAATGGGTGGAGGAATGGGTGGAGGAATGGGCGGTTTAGCTGAAGCAATGAGTGGAATGAGTAGTGGAATGGGTGGTGGAATGGGTGGTGGAATGGAAGATAATATTCCAGAACAAAAAACAAAAACAATGGAAGGACCACATGGTGTTGAGACACTATTAGAATCTTTATCAGCTAATAACAGTAAATCTATATATGTAGATAAAAATAAAAAAAAAGGATTAAATATGTAAATATTTAATCAAAATCATCATCATCATCATCATCATCAAACTCATCATCACTATCATCTCCACCAATTATACTATTGGTTTCTTCATTAGTACTACTTAATTGATTATCAGATTCAGTAGTATTATTAGTTGTAGTTTCTTCTATAGAATTATTTTCAGTATTATTTGTAATACTTGCACCAAAATTAGTGAAAGTTTCTAATAATTTTCCACCTAATGGCATAAATCCTTTTATTGCAAAATTAAGACCCTTTAATAATGCATTACCACCTTTAATAGATTTTTTACTTAAAATATAATTATAATATATAAAACAAATTAATAAAATATATCCATATAATTCTGATTTACTAAATATAATTAAATTTAAAAATAATAATATTAATAAAAATGGATTTTGTTGTAATGTATCTACTTTTAATAATTTAAAATATAAAGAACATAATAAAATTATAAACACAATTATATATTTATTAATCATATAATAATAATATATATAAAAATATTTAATTATTTACATTAATTAATAAAATTTTCACCTTGTATATTATCTAATTGTTGATTTGTAATATTTTGTACTATATTTTGTTTATTTTTTGTATTATTATCACTAATATTATTATCTAAATTATTATCACTAATATTATTATCTAAATTATTATCACTAATATTATTATCTAAATTATTATCACTAATATTATTATCTAAATTATTATCACTAATATTATTATCTAAATTATTATTTTCTATTGTAGATAATAATTTATTAACTTCTTCTAATTCACTTTCAATAGTTTCTTCTTCAATATGTTTAATTTCTTTATTTTTTTTTATATCTAAAAATGAAAATAAATTACCATTTAAAATATTCATTGAAATTAAAAATATTATAGCTACAAAAATTGATTTTTTTAATGGTTGTTCAGTATTATCATTAAAAGCAAAAACAAATGCTATTAATATTAAAATAATAAAAGTAAAAATTGGATGAGATATAATTGGTACCAAAAAATCAGGTAATTTAAAACCTATAACTGAATGATATATAACAATTATAACAACAAGTATAGCTGTAAAATATTTATTTGTAATAACATTATCTACATTTTTTTGAATATTATCCATTATTATATTATATAACAGAAAAAAATAATAATTTTATTTAAAAAATATTATATATATATATGAATTATTGTTCTATTGAAGATGCTTGGGGTAATGATTTTAATAATAATGTAAATTTTTCATATAATAATACATCTGATTCATCTAATAGAATAAATACAAAACAATTAGAAAATGAAATATTAGAAAATGAAATATTGGAAAAAAAAAAAAAAAAAAAAAAAAAAAAGAAAAAAAAAAAATAGAAAATAAAAAATTGGAAAATAAAAAGATAGAAAATAAAAAAAAAAAAAAAAAAAAAAATAGAAAAAAAGTAAAAAAAAATGTTTTAAAAGGTGGTAATATTAATTCATTATTATCAACACAAGAAATATATATTATTCTAGGATTAATATTACTATTTATTATAGACACATTTTCTAGATTAGGTAAAAAAATATATTAATATAATAATTTGTTTAATTTATCTTTAATATGTTCCCAAGATATATATAAAATACCAGTTAATTCATTTTTATTTCCTAAACCTAATTGTTCTAAATTTTCTGGCGAAAAATAATGAACTTTAAATTTAGTTTTTAATTTTTCTATTATAAAATAAACACATTCTGATATATTATATAATGGACATGATAAACAAAATCTAGGAATTTCATAATAACAATAAAATTGATTATTATTAGCAGCCCATTTAATTTTTTTTTCACATTTATTTAATATTGTATTATAAATCTTAATTTTTTGTAATTCTTTTATTTTATTTTTTTTATATATTGTTTTATATAATGATTTATCGGTAGTTATATCCATAATATTATTAATATTTTTTTTTTTTTGAAAATTATTCCGATTCAGACTCAATTATTTCAACACTATTTGTTATATTTTTTGGAATATTTATATTAAAATTAAAAGAAGTTATTAAATTATCTATCAATAATCTTAATTGTTCTTTTAAATAAATTTCATTTTTATTCATTTTTTTCATTATTTTATTTTTCATTATAATTAAATCTTTTTGAGTTTTACTTTTTTTATTTAAAAATATATCTAATATTATTAAATTTTCTTCAATTGTTCTAGATTTTACAGTTAAAATATTTCTAATAGAATCATACATAATATAATCATTAAAATTATTATCATAATCATTTAATATTATTTTATAATTTACACTTAAAAATGGATATGATTGAATAAAATTATTAGTGTTATCTACTGCATATATATCTCGCAAAATAATTTCATTAAATAATAAAGGTTTATTATAAAATGTTAAATTTTTTAATATATTTAAATTCCATATTGCTATACCATCTGATTTATAATCTAATATATATGGGTGATTAAAAGTTTTTATTAAATTAATTAATACTTTTCGTGCTAATTTATTTTTCCAATTAATAGACATACTTGTTTCATAAGCAAAATGACTTTTATCAATATTTTGGGTAATATTTCCTTGTGTATTCCAAAACATATTATATGAATCCATTATATTATATATATATAAATTTATTAAACTTATATTTTAAATATTATATAAATATATATGTTTACGATTTATCGTATTATTGGATGTCCTTATTGTGATAATTCAATAAATTTATTTGAAAAACAAAAAATAGATTATAAGGATATTGTAGTTAAAGAAAAAGATAAAGAAAAAATTAAAAAAAAAAATAATAAAAATACTTTTCCACATATATATTTTAATAATGTGCAAATAGGCGGTTATACCGAATTAAATAAATTAGTAACTGTATGTAAAATATTTATCTTATATATAAAAAAAAATAAATATTTAATTGATATTTTTAATATTATTTTAAAAAAATATATCTTAAATAAAACATTAATATTAAATTAAAATTTTTATGTAAAATATATTTATATAATATATGGATTTTAAGCGTAAATATTTAAAATATAAAAATAAATATTTAAAAAATAAATATTTATTAAGTGGAGGTGATTGTAATGATGATAATCAATATTGTGCACAGAATATAGGTATAATTACAAAGGATAATAGAGCTAGTTGCTCAGTAAAAAAAGGTAATTTACCTAATTCAGAATTATGTGAATGTTTACCAACAACTAAAGGAGATAAATATAGGTGTAAAGGTAAAATAATTGAATCTAATGTAACACTCAAAAAAAATATAGAACAAAAATCAAAAAAAGAAAAAAAAGAAAAAAAAGAAAAAATACCACAAAAAGCAGAAAAAGATTCATTAGATGTAAATTTATTACAAAGAACTAAAACAGGAATTCATGATCAAGATGGTCCAATATGTTGGGCATATGCAACAGCAACATCACTAAGAAAACTTTATAAAAATTTATATAAAACAACACCATTATTATTAGCTTCAAAAAAAAAAAATATTCAGCTTTTTGAATTAGAATATGAAACCTTACTGCGCTCTTTGACAGATATTTATGGAAATGAAGGTTGTGATATAAAACCTATTTTTAATGATATAGTTAAAAATAATGTATATTTAGATTATATTAATTTTAAAGTTAAAGATTTGGAAAAATATAAATATTATTTTAAATATGACAATATTAGTATTATTATAGGTATAGTATATAATCATGGTTATTTACAATTATTAAATAAAGAACTAAAAAAAAATCATATATTACATAAGCCTACAAAAGATATAATTGATTATATACAAAGAGATGATTTAAAATTAGTTGGACATGCTATGTTTATAGAATCACTAGGTTATGAAGATGGTGAATATTATCTAAAAATTAAAAATAGTCATTCTCCAGATTTTGGTGAAGATGGATATTTAAGAATAAATATTAAGTATTTACATCAATATTTTATTAATGAAAATTGGACAGATTTTTTTATAATAAAACCTAAATCATTTATTATTGAACACCAACCAAATAATCCATTATGTATATGTGAAGATTCTAAATATAATTGTCTATTTACACATAATTTTGAACAACAGATATCTAATATATGTAAAATTTTAGATTTTAAAAATAGTAAACAAACAGAATGTATAATAAGATTACAAACTATAGAACATTATTTATTAGACAAACCATTAGAATTTATATATGATAAAAACTCTATTATAGACAAAAATAATTTAATAAAAAGATTTTGTTTATTACCTCATAATGAAATTACTTCAAAAATAAATAAAGATGAATCTTTAGAAGAAATTATTAAAATATATAATGAATTTGAAATAAAACCTAGTATAAAAATAGATATTGAATTTGATGAATTCTTACTTAAAATTATAGAATTAGAACAAATGATTTGTGATATAAGAAATTGTAGTAAATTAAATTTATATACAAAACAAGTTGATTTACTATTTTATAATATTGATAAAAATACAAATTATATGATACACCATTCAATTATTGAACGATTAAAAATGATTAATGAGATTTTAAGTAAAAATAAAGATATATTAGATTGGTGGAAAAAATCACATATAAATAATGAAAGTGATGAATCATTTACTGAAGAAGAATATAAATCTGAAATAAAACCACCGTTTTATGAATCATTCATTAAATATCAAGAATTAATAAGTCAAGTGACATTTGAATTAAATATTATTAATACAAAACAAGAAAGTATTACAGAAGAGATTACTATAATACATTCTGAATGGTATAAATTTAATGTTTATGATACTGTAAAATATTATAAAAAAACAAATTATGAAAATGGATTTATTATTAAAAATATTGATAAAACTATTATAAATTTAACTGATACATTTGTTGATGCTAATATTAATCTTGATGATACTTTAATTGTAGAAATAGACAACAATAAGCTAACAGATGATAATATTAAAGAAGCAGTTCAAATATGGTTTGAAAAAAATGATGAACCAATTAAAGTAAATAATATACAAATATTTAATAAGAAAGATTTAGAAATAATATGTGGCGATATTACAAAATGGAATGTAAGTAATGTAACTATAATGAATAGTTTATTTGAAGATATAATAGAATTAGAAGATGAAGATTTATCAGAATGGGATATAAGTAATGTAATAGTAGTAGAAAAAATGTTTAGTGGATGTAAAAAATATAAAGGTATTGGATTAAAACAATGGGGTACAAATTTAAATAATTCTATAACTGATATGTCTTTTATGTTTGAACTTTGTACTAATTTAGATTGTGATTTAAGTGATTGGAATGTAATTAATGTAACTACTATGGACTATATGTTTCATGAATGTAGTAATTTTAGAGGTAATGGATTAGAAACATGGAATGTAAATAAAATAGAAAATATGAACAGTACTTTTGAAAATTGTATCAATTTTAATACTAATTTAAGTAATTGGAATGTAAATAATATAAAATATATGGGTGGTATTTTTGAAAATTGTACTAGTTTTACTGGAGAAGGTTTAGAAACATGGGTTGTGCGCAATGTGGAATATATGAATAATACTTTTAAAAATTGTACTAATTTTAATGTTAATTTAGAAAAGTGGCGTCCAAATAGTTTAGTAAGTATAAATAGTACTTTTGAAAATTGCATTAGTTTTACTGGTGACGGTTTAGAAATGTGGAATGTAAGTAATGTGAAATCTATGGAAAAGACTTTTTTAAATTGTACTAGTTTTAATATTAATTTAAGTAATTGGATTGTAAGTAATGTGAAATCTATGATTGGTACTTTTGAAAATTGTACTAGTTTTACTGGAGACGGTTTAGAAACTTGGGATGTAAGTAATGTCCTAAGTATGAATGGCACTTTTAAAAATTGTAATGAATTTAATGTTAATTTAAGTAATTGGAATGTAAGTAATGTAAAATCTATGGGTGATACTTTTGAAAATTGTACTAATTTTACTGGCGACGGGTTAGAAAATTGGACTACTGATACTTTAATAAAAATGTATAGAACTTTTAAAAATTGTATTAGTTTTAATACTAATTTACAGAAGTGGAATATAAATAGAGTCGATAATATGATTAGTGCTTTTGAAAATTGTACTAATTTTACTGGTGACGGTTTAGAAACATGGAATGTAAGTAATGTCGAATATATGGATAGTATTTTTACAAATTGTAATAGTTTTAATATTAATTTAAGTAAGTGGAAAGTAAATAATTTACAAAGTATGAATAAAATTTTTGAAAATTGTACTAATTTTACAGGGGACGGTTTAGAAACATGGGATGTAAGTAATGTGGAATATATGAAATTTAGTTTTACAAATTGTAATAATTTTAATGTTAATTTAAGTAGTTGGAATGTAAGTAATGTACAATATATGAATACTACTTTTAAAAATTGTACTAATTTTACTGGCGATGGTTTAGAAAATTGGACTACAACTAATTTAATAAGCCTTAATGGAACCTTTAGAAATTGTAATAGTTTTAATGTTAATTTAAGTAATTGGAATGTAAGTAATGTACAAAATATGAATAGTACTTTTGAAAATTGTACTAATTTTACTGGTAAAGGTTTAGATAATTGGACTACAAATAATTTAATAAATATGTTTAAAACTTTTAAAAATTGTATTAGTTTTAATGTTAATTTAAGTAATTGGAATGTAAGTAATGTACAAAATATGAATAGTACTTTTGAAAATTGTACTAGTTTTACAGGAGACGGTTTAGAAACTTGGAATGTGGGTGCTGTACGAAATATGGATAGTACTTTTAAAAATTGTAATAGTTTTACAGGTAATAATTTAGAAACATGGAATGTGAGTGGTGTACGAAGTATGATTAGTACTTTTGAAAATTGTAGTATTTTTGAAGCTAATTTAGGTAGGTGGATTGTGAATAATGTAGTTAGTATGGATAAAATCTTTAAGAATTGTACTAATTTTACTGGTAAAGGTTTAGATAATTGGAATAGATTAAATGTTCAAAATGTTATTGAAATGTTTGAAGGTTGTGATAATATAATACTACCTGTATGGGCTACCAAATAAATAATACTAAATAAAATTGATTGTATTTATTATTAAATTAATGATAAAAATCAAATTGAATCCTGAAACTAGTTATATAGAATATTTTAAATTAAATGAAAATATATGTGATAATAATAAATTTGAATTATTATGGAATTTACATCCGGAAGAATATCATACAATAAAATTATATAATAAAATTATAAAAACACCACGGTGGCAACAATCATATGGATTATCTTACAAATTTAGTGGATCAATTAATGAAGCACAAAAAATACCACAAATAATTCAAGAATATATAGATTATGCAAATATGTTAGAACAAAAAAAACCTGATTTTGATGGAAATTTATTTAATATGGCTTTAGTGAATTGGTATTTAGATGGTTCACATTATATTAGTTATCATTCAGATGATGAAAGTCAACTAGTAAAAAATTCATCTATTTATTGTTTTTCATTTGGTCAAGAAAAAGAATTTTTAATTAAATCTAATAAAGATAAAAATGTAACAAAAATATTATTAGAAAATAATTCATTAGTAATAATGGGTGGAACATGTCAAAAAACTCATAAACATAGTATTCCTAAAAGAACTAAAAAAAAATGTAATGAAAGAAGAATAAGTATAACGTTAAGAAAATTTAAATAAAATAGTATATTATTTTAATATATGTATAGTTTTAAAAAATATGATAATAATATTTATTATTTTAAATTAGCTAATCTTATTGAAAGTGAATTTATAAACTATATTAATGATTTTGATTATATTTTTTATAAGAAAAAAAAATTTAAATTAATATTTGATTTATCAGAAATATCTATAAAAGATGTATTATATATAAAACCTAAGATTATTTATATGAATAAAAATAAAAATAATACTAATAAATTTTTAATAAAAAGTACAATAATTATTAATAATGATACTATTTTAAAAATAATTAATAATTTAATTTTATCAATTTATAAACCAATAAAACCAAATTTAATTGTAAATAATCTAAATAAAGCATTTGAATATTTAAATAATTAGAATATTAATAAAATTTATATAATTTATTGAGAAAAATTATATAAAATATTAAATTTTTTTTTTTTAGTATATAAATTAATATTTTGAAAATTAATATTTTTATTAATATTTTTATTAATAATTTCATATTTAAAATAATCTATCCAATATGATTTAAAATCATTAATATTTAATGTTATATCTGTAATAACAATATTAGTAATAAATATATTATGTGTATTTAATAATGTACTTAAATAATATATTTCATTTTTAAAAGAAATCTTAATTTTTAAAGTATTGATAACAATATTTTTATTATATAAATTAAAAGTATAAATATTCCATAAAATAGGAAATGTTAAATTAATATTAATAAGATTAATATATTGATTTTTATTTATCAATATATTTTGAATAAAATATTTAATATAATTATTAATTATAAATTGTGGATTTTTAGCCATATATGTAATTGTTAATTCATATAAATAAGGTAGTATTTTTTTTTGTAATATATTAAAAAAATCAAAAGTATTAAAATAATTAGAATCAACATATAAATGTATTAAATAAATATCATTTTTATTAAAAGTATTTAATATGTTATTTGAACTTAATTTTGTTTTATAATTTAAATAAATATTTCTAACAAATTTATGTTGTTTTAATATAACATAATTACTAAATATTTTTGATGATTGTCTTAATAATAAAATAGCATTTATAGATAAAAATGGATTAATATTTGAATATATATAATCTTTGTTAAATTCCATATATATATTATTTAAAATATAATTACTAAATAAATTATATGGAAAATAAAAGTAATTTACATTCTGAGTGTGAAGACTTATTAAATAAACAAATATTGTATGAATTAAATGTTAGTAATTTTTATTTAACATTATCTTCATATTTTTTTAATTCAGAAATAGGATTAAATGGAATAGGAACATTTTTTAATAAAATGTATGAAGAAGAAAGGCAACATAGTAAAATGTTTATTGATTATTTGAATGAAAGATGTGGAAAAGTAAAAATACCAGAAATTAAATCATATTCATTAGATTTTTTAAATAATAATAATGATAATAATATATTAAGTGCTATGAATGAATCATTAAAAAAAGAAATAGAAGTAAATAAATATTTATTAAATTTACACAAAAAATCAGATGAACATAATGATCCTCAATTATGTGATTTTTTAGAAGGCAATTTTTTAAATGAACAAGTTAAATCTATATATGAATTATCACAATATATTAGTCAATTAAAATTAATAGGAAATGATGGTTATGGTTTATATGAATTTAATAATAAATTATTGTAATTTATATTATGTTTTTTATCAAATTTTTTTATAATTTGTTTATTATAAAAAGTTAATAATTTGTTGTTATAAATATTATTAGTTTTTATAAAATTATCTGATTTGGATAAATATAATAATATTTCATCTAAACATTTATTTAATGTATAATTATAAATAATGAACATATAATAAATATATTAGATATATAAAATTTTTTTATAAATAATTTTATAAAATATAACATATATAAAATTGATTTTATATACTTAAAATTTAATGTCTATTAATATAGAGCTCTTAATGTCTAATATGGAAAAAGATATTAAATTAAATGTCTGTGATAAAAAACAATTACAAAATTTAACAGAATCTTTTATTTTAAGTCATTTAGAAGATTTTAAAAGTGTAAAAATAAATAATATTTATAAACATTTAAATAAAATATTACTAAATATTTGTAAAGAAATTGCTCAAAAATTTAATATAGATGAATCTGAAATTAATAAAATTATAGAAAAAGATTTATTTAATATAAATTTAAGAGTAGAAAAAAATGAATCAGAAGATGATGAATCAGAAGATGATGAATCAGAACATTATGAATCAGAAAATGATGAATCAGAACATTATGAATCAGAACATGATGAATCAGAACATGATGAATCAGAACATAATGAAACAACTAAAAAAATTCAGGAAGATAAGAAATGTTCAAATAAAGATAAAAAAGATAAAAAATCAGAAAAATTTAGTGCAACATGTATTCATTTTATGGAGAATAAAAATGAAGCTTGTGGTAGAGATTCAAAACCAGGAACAAATTATTGTGGATATCATAAAAAATATGCTAAATAAGTTAAATTATTTATTTAAATAAATATTAATTATAATATAAAATGTTACCAAAAAGCACACAAATAGGAGGAAAAGGAACTATGCGAAGAAAAAAAAAAAGAGAAGGTAAAAATATTA
>Ga0222717_10002783_pt1 | contig 13365 bp, 12 predicted proteins | sample C33_18DmetaG_FD_165053 | JGI IMG/M metagenome (GOLD analysis project Ga0222717, IMG submission 165053) | Estuarine water microbial communities from San Francisco Bay, California, United States - C33_18D | ecosystem: Environmental > Aquatic > Marine > Unclassified | place: USA: California...
CGAAGCCACAACATCACCGCCATCAGTCAGCGTGTAGGCAATGCCCGTCTCCGAGTCGATAAGAATCTCACCGACGTCAGTGAACTTATCCGCCGTTGGGATTCCTTTGCCGCGCTTGTGAAGTATAGTGGTCACGGGTTCGCCTCTTAGCTGTATGTGCCGCAGTCGATGGTGTCGGTCTTCTTGAGGTACTTCGCGAACTCGGTGACAAGGTCAGTCTGATTGGCGAGGCTCCCGCCGATCATTCCCCAATTGACCGCATCCATTCCGAACGACATCAAGATCCAGCCGTGTTGTCCGTCAGACACCAACCAATCACCAACGTGAGCAGTGTCTTTATCTGACCTGCCTGCATTGCCGTCAGCACTGAACCCGCCCGTTCCCTCTAGAACACCCTCCACTGTGACCACGACATATATGCCCTTGGTCTTTTCTCCGGTAGGCAGAGCGTTGCCTGCTTGCAGTCCTGCGTTCGCGCCTTCGTCAGACGTTTCCAGAACCACATTGTTCTTCGCGTCATACGTTCCGCCGTACGCCAAACCAGTTAGGCTCGCATCCAGAAGGTCTTCAATGTCTTTGATCTTTCCTGCGTTGGTGCCGATGTTTGTCGTGTTCTCGCCGACCTGATCTGCCAAGCCATTCGGATCATTGATCTGAGAGTTCAGCGTGTTGATCGCGTTCTTGTTGGTCTGGATGGCAAGTTGATTGGCTTCAATGGCGCTTGCGCCGTCTGCAATGTCTTTGGCGTTTGCATCGATACGATCTTCGAGCCCTGAGATGTCCTGCTCCAAACCTGCAACCGCAGACTTCAACGCGGCGATGTCTGACTCATTAACGCCGACCCTAGCCGCAAGCTCTTCGATGTCAACGTACCCGTCACCCTCGACAATCCAATCGGGCTTGCCAGTAACGTTATCCCAGTGGAGTTCGCCACGACCCAATTCGATAACGTCTTTGCCGTCGGTCGATGAGTAGAGAATTCCCTCGCTTAGATCAACAGCGACCTCGCCCTTCGCCAGCGCCTCTTGAGATGGCTTGCCGTAACCGTATTTAGTAATGATAGTTGTCATGGGTTCCCTTAATATCTTCCGCCGTCGACACGCACTTCGACTTCGGTTATTCGTGAATGGAAATTGTTGTTTGCGTCTTCTTGAGTTGTCTCGCCTTCGCGGATGCCGTCTGGCGGATTCGTTAAAGCGATGTCAGCAGTCGTTATCTCTTGCTCCGCAGAACCTGACGCCGAAACAAAATAGTCTCCCTGCCAAACGTAAAGCTGGTTTCCTGCGGTGCCTCCGGTGTCAGTCCAGAAATCCCCAACCGTGAGAACGGCAGTTTCTGGCGGTAGGTCTGAAACGTAATTCGTAGACATTTACGCTTCCCTCAAGAATGAGAACAAATGAACGATGTAATAACTATCATCGCCCATCATGTTACTGCCATAGCGATTTTCGTAATCAAGCTCTAGCGTTATGTAATTCCCGCTCTTTTCAGAGTTAGTAACTTGACACTGATACTGCAACTGACCGCTCATGTTAGTAACAACGATGTACCCCATATCTCTGCCAGCACTAACCATCGACATAAGGTAGTGACTGGCGGGTAGCTTCCACTTAAACTTGCGAAAGTCGTTCATTGAGCTAGAGGGTGAACCGTTTTGATTTTGGAAGTAGAAAGTCTTGCCGTCAGTCCCGTTCCCTTTCTTCCACAGCCGCTCCATGTGGTTTATCAGAGCGCCTTTTGAGCCGCCAAGCCTGCTGTCCACATATCCGCAGGTAGCTAGGTTTGTAGAGCCACCTGTCTTGCCCGTGTAATTGATAGAGTCAAGGTCGGATGAGTTGTGATAGACGCTAAGAAGATTAGAGTCATCCCTGCCCTTGATAGTAAAGCCGTCTTTGTTGTCCCCCGTCCTTGTGACGATGACCTTGCCGTCAAACTTAATCCTAGTGGTCTGGGCCTCTTGGATAGCCTTATTGCCAACGAGCCGTATGTTGTTTACCGAGTGCAGTCCATTAGTACCAAAGTCCACGTCCTTGTTGATATGAAACCAGCCATCGGCGTTTTGACCGTGCCACTCAATACTTCCGTAGGCATTCTGGTAGCCGGTGTTGCTGAAGGTTAGCCGAGAGGCTGTTGCCGTTCCGGTTGCCTTACCCGCAATTAAGCAAACCGCCTCGTTTTCAGAATCTTTGGCCTCAAATCGGGGAACCGTCAGCGTGCCTGTCATGGTGCCGCCTGTGAGACGAAGATAGCGATTATCTAAATCCGTTAGATTTATATCCTGCTCATTGATGGAAAAAAATCTTATCTCACAGGTTTCGCCGATCCAAATGTTCAGACCCGCTTCCTTCAGCGTCACCTCGACGTTGACGATGCCCGTTCCCTCTGGCTTCTTCGCAACCACAAACAGAGCGTAGGCTTCGGGCGCATCGCTATCCACCACTTCCAGAAAATCGCCAACCTCGATATCTGCGAACCCGTGAACCTTTCCATCCAAGTCCGTTGTATTCAGCGTGATGATATTTTCGTTGCTTGATTCGATGTCATCAACCAACAGCGCAAACTCGCCAGCATTACGCGGGATAGTATCTTCAGAGTAGCCGACGTATTTCCACTTACCGTGTTCGCGTTGCACTAACAGCGTTTCCAGCGCGAGGGCGATCTGTTCTATCTCAGACTGTAACTGCCTGTCACCGCCATCAACGTAACCTTTAGTTATCAGGTGGTCATCTTTAGTGCCTTCATCGGTTAGCGGAACCCCCTCTCCCTCTTTCTTCGATTGAATTTCTTCAACCTTGATGGGGCCATTGAATGAAGTGTCGTTGTGACCAATATATACGCGGTCACGGGTTGTACCCAGCCGCAACGCACTACCATCTGATTTACTAAAAACGCCTAGCGTTTGAACATAGTTGGTTCCGCGTCCGTCAGAGGGGTCTTGGGCGTTGATCTTCAGCGGCCCCTCCATGTCATCGCCGCCGGTCTTGCTAACCACCCCATCAAGGTTGACATCGCCCTGCTCAATGTCAGAGATGGCTTGATACAGGAACTCGTTAACGTCGCGCTGGTTCTTTAACGCTTCAAGTTCTTCTGGCGTTCCGATGAACTGGCCCTTAGCGTTGCGGAATGGGTTGGGATTAACTCCTACAACGTCTGTGGTTAAATCAAATTTTACGTTGTGCCCGCTTGCATCAATACCTACGGCGGTAACGTTTTCGCCGTTAAATACAGTAAAATCGCTAAACTTTTTTCCTACGCTAGAAGGCGCGCTTTCGCCAACCAATCCATAAGTGGGGAATGTAACAACGCCGCCACCGGAGTCTCCGCCTCCTGCGCCACCGACAGCGGGCGCTACCATCAAAGCCCAATCATCACTAGACTCTGGGCTGTCACTGCTGGCGTTAACGCAAACGTAAAGCGACCCCATCATCGTCGCTACATCGCCAGCAGAATAACTCTGGCTGGTATGCCATATCCCCGCGTAACGCTTGATTTCTTGGTTAATTTCTTCGGGCTGGTTGTTTAAAACATCCAAATAAATATCTTTAACTTCGCCGCTTGTTAGCAATATTTGCAAATTGCCATCAGCCACAAATATTTCGCTAATGCCAACGCCGTCCTTGCCCTTTCGGCCTCTGTTGCCGTTCTCGCCTGCCTCGCCTTGATTGCCCTTTAAATCAACGGCGACCCATTCAGAGTCAAGATAAATATTTAAACTTGTTCCATTTAGGAAATAATCGCCTTCTACGGATTTATGATTTTCCGACGGCGGGAGGTACGCGGGCATTCTATCGATTGATAAAAATTCCCGTTCCCCGTTCGACTTCTCGACGCTAAAAGAATAAACGCCCGCTTTGGCGTCAAAAGCAATATCGACGTCCGAGACACCATCAACAAAACATTTCCAATTTCCAGAATCAACGTCGGGATCTCCATTTGTATTTCTGATCGCCTGCCACAAACCGCCACGATGCTTAACAATTAAGCCCTTTTCCGCTTTGTGATCGGCAGAGATTTCTATCGGGCTGATTGCGGGATTGTCAATTCCATCCGAGCCATCTTTTCCGTCCGTTCCGTTCTTGCCATCCAAGCCATCCGCGCCATCTTCTCCGTCGCGTAATGAAGATATTGCGCGCTCTATTTTTTCTAATGCGGAGGAATTTTCTTCTGTTAGTTTTGAAGTTTGCTTGGCAATTTCATTAAATAAGAAATCTTCCGATTCCTTTTTAGTCATAACAGCCAACTCAAAATCTATTGAGTCGGTTTTTTTATCGACCTCTTCAAAAAGAAATTCAATTGAACTTTTTAATTCAGCTAAATCAGATTCGGCGCTTTTTGCCTTTTCTCTGTCTGGCAATTGCGCTCGCAAATCTTCCAGTTGCTCTGCAAATTTGGCGCGCTCATCTTTTAAGACTTCGGCAACAGCGTTTAAAATATTCTTATCCATTTAATAAGCCCTTTAGGTAATAAACGCTAGTATTTCTTTCCTCGTCAACATTTTCCACGGGGCTTTCAATTTCTTCCAACGCTTCTGGCTCTGATTCTTCGGCAATTGGCTCGGGATTAGGAATAACTTGTTCTTCAAATCCTAACGGTCGCATTTGTGCTTGAGCATAAACAACGTCGCCCTTATCTACGCTAGGCAAGCCGCCCATTTTTGCTCGCGCTTCGTTTGGCGTCATCAAACCCTGCTGGATAGCTTTTGTGTATCCATCAACGCGAGTGGAAAAATCTGTTCGCAACAATGTCTCCACATCAAACTCACAAAACTGCTCGCGAGGCAAACCAAAAAACTTATCTATGCAAACCTCTATATGCTCCAGCAAAAAGCCCAAGCCGGTTGCCAGCCAAGAAGAAACCAATTGCTCTACATTGTTATAGGTGCTGTGCCGATAATCTCCAACAAGCGGCAATGGAACCCTAAACGCTCGCGCCACATCTTCCACTGTCATTTGGAAAGCTTGAATCAATTGGGAGTCTTGGCTGGAAATGCTCATTGGCTCCCATTTAATTCCAGATCCTAAAATAGGAATCCCGCCAGAATTCATTTGCTGGGATTGATCTTGCCAAGCGTTTCGCAATTGTCTCATTTGCTCGCCAGACAGTTTCATATCCGTTGTTAGCGTTCCGCTAGGGCGGCTCATGTTGTTAAAAAAGGCCGCTTGATGGTTCGTTATGGCTGAATTTGCCGCAATGCTGGACGCGGCGTTAACAATAGGCGAAACGCCAATAAGCGGGTGTGCTGGCGTATGTAATCGAATATGCATGATATCCCGAGCAGGGATCATAACGTCAACATCGCCAATAAAAGGGTTATTTCCTATTCCGTAAAAAACCTCTTTTGTTTCTGGTTCTAAATACGGCTCGGTTCCGTTAGACGGCAACAAATGCAAAGAGTTTATTTCCCCTCTGTTGTTTCGCTGTCCCAGAACATAAGCGTTTCCGCTCATCAATACAGACTTAACCAGATTTAAAACAAAATCGCTTCTGGTTTGGTATTCGTTTGGCTGGTGCAAGCATCGTGACAGGCTTGAAGATTTCACCCGCTCTTTTGAGCCGTCCTCGGCATATCTGTAATGGTCGCCATACATAGACGCCATTGTTTGCGCGTATGCATCCACGCAAGCGTGAACAATCGCCGTTGGGCCTTGATGAGCCTCTACGTTGCGGCCCGTTTGCCACCAATTAAGCACGCCGCCATCGTTGAGAACACCGCCGGTTATCGGCAAATGATAAATTCCCTTATCGACGGTATCTGCTTTGCCCTTTCTTAAAAATTTATCAAAAATGCCCATTTAAATTTTGCCTTCGGATTTCATCCATCCGATCACGCTGTCTTTGCGCGCACGTAAAGCGCCCGTGGCTTCCTTGTATTCTTCCCGATGGGCTTCCCAATCTGGCTCAACTGCGCTATTTAGCGCCGTCGGGGTTGGGGGTTCTTCTGTTTGTGGCGGGGGCGGAGGGTCATTTCTAACCGGCTCGGCTCTCATCTCGCGGGTTTGGTACTGTGGAAATTGATGCCTGTACTTCAAACTAAATCCGTCTTCCTTGCTTGAATCTTGGGCTTTCCCTTCCGCAATTAATTTTCTGGCCTTTGCAACATCAGGCTCATGGAAAAATTTTTCACCATCCCAAAGAATCATATTATCTCCAATAAAAATGCCGCCCCCGATTGGAGGCGGCGTTTATTTTATTTACCAAGATACGCCATTGATAGCCGCAACAGCGCCCGCTCGGATGAGACCCCAAGATGTCGGGAGAACCATTCTTACAGCCGTCTGGTAGGTTTGATACATAGAAAGCGCGGTCATTCCAGCGGCAGAAGTGCCAGAAGCGCCCTCAATTACCAAGCCACCCTGCTGATTGACTTGACCCTCTGTGCCGAGATCGCCACCAGTGTAATTGGTTGCGTCTCCAGCCTGAGTGGGTGCAGTGCCATCAGCATTAGCCATTGTCAACGAGGTTTGATCGCTTACATCAAAGTCTGGAGATGCGTTTGCCATTGCAAGAGAATTGCAATCAACAATCATTACCAGATCAGCGGGTACGTTTGCGCTGGTGATTACAGGAACGCCCAACAAAGTGCCAGATCGCACCTCATCTCGGAACATAAATGTTCCTGTGGCATTCATAACCGTTGACAGCCCAAGCAATCGCGAATTGTTCATAACGAGTGCTGGGTTCGCGCCAAGGTTTGCGCTAACCATTGCATCAATCAAGACCTTAAGATCAGCAATAATATCAGCGGCAGAATCTCCCGCAGATGATCCAACAGTTACGCCATTCAACAGACCCGCAGGGCGAACTCCGTTAACTTGGGCAACATTGTCCAACAACGCTTGATCCAGCTTAAATGCAGTGTCATCTAGAATGCCTTGACGAACAAGGTTTTCTATCTGAGGCGTAGACATTTGGCTGATCTCGTTTGTCCATGCGCTGATTACAGCAACCTTATAGCGGTTCAGCACCTGAGATCCCAACGTCATTCTTCCTACAGGAATCACGCCGCCTTCACCAACAAATGCGGGCTGAAGACCACGGTCTCCGGCTTCGCGTCGTGGGATCTTGATGCTTTCTGCCTTGCCGAAATCAAGAGCAATAGATCGGGCGCGAAGTGCGGCATATACCGAAACTGGCTCCAAATCAGTCAAGAAAGCTCCCGTGTCTTGTTCGACAAGCTCAGAAGCCCAACCCGCTGTGTAGCTATTAGCAGGCATAACAGCCGACTTGACGATAGCGCCAACTCGGTCGTCTTCCTTGTATCGCTCAATGATTACTTGGTCGTCGCTTTTGCGCTCAAGGTGCGAGATCAACTTTACGGTTGCCGCTTTTGCCAGCAACGCTCCGCCCTTCTCTGCCTTGGGGAATGCCCCGCCGGTCGCCAATTGCTTGGAAACTGGTTGCGCCTTTGCCGCCAATCCTTGCTCAATTTTCTCAAGCGACTCAATACGCTTAATAACCGCGTCTTGCTCTTCGCTCAATGTTTCAATGGTATCCATTTGCTCTTCGGATAAACCATCGTCGGTGTTATCCATCAAATCTTTGAGGATAACCAACTCGTCTTTGATTGAAACCAGCCGCTCTTTTTGCGCGCTAAGTTTATCTGCCATTCCGCTCATTTTCTTTTCTCCAGAAAATCTACATTCTTGCTGATTGCATCGATTAACGATGCTCTCCGTTCTTGAGCGACCAAAGAGGCGCGCTTTTCAAGCTGGCGAATTTCGCCAGAAAATACTTTGGAGGGATCAGCCCCAAAGCTTTTCGCAATCGCCAAGGCGTTTGCGTTTGCAGGAACAGCAACTAAGGAACACTCATGTAGTCGCTGTTTTGTGTATTCATAACCTGAACTTTTTTCTAAAGGTTTTGCTTCAATTGGTTGAAATCCAACGGAAACTGCTTTTAATATTCTTTGCTCGACAAGGCTCCGAATCGTATCTATTTCCGCGCTTGTCCCTTCTTTGGCAAGTTTCAATTTGCCTATTAATTTCTTTCCAGAAACCCTGACATTCTCCCAAACCCCAATCGGCTTGCCATGATCATGCCCCCACAATGCTACGGGGTTTTTTTGGAAATCTTGCAAATCCCATCCGCCTGCTCTGATAACGTCACCGACTCTATCGACGCTTTCATCTGACATAACAAACTGAAAAGGGTCGCTTTCACTCTGAACTCCTTTTGTATGATGCATAGCCATTTTTTTCCTCTCGCATGTGCTCACTGAAATTCCCTCGGGGAAATCATCAGACAAAACAAACCATGAACCTTCGACGGCTTCAGAAGGATCAAATTGTGCATGGATATGATGTGTTACTTCGCCGTCTTCATCGCGCGTGCGATAAACGGCAGAAGAAAATTTATGGGATTCGCACCAACTAGCCGCCTCAGAACGGCTATAAAGTGACGCTTTGTGCCAAACGCTTTGGATGACCAATCGGCTTACCGTTTCCGGTATTACGCTCGCCACTAGGGCGGCTACCGTTGCCTTGATCGCGTTTGTCTTTTGTCGGGCGTTGCCTTGATCCCATTGGAAAAAATCCCATTCTGGAGATATAGGTTCCCGCGACAATACCAGCATTTTTCAAATTTTCCAAATTTTTTTAATTTTGGCTGGTTTTCGCCCGCTACCTTGATTGTGAAGGAGCCGATTGTTCTTGACAATCCGTAAAATATGTGAATATGGGCATCCAATAATTGCCTATTGTTGTTGCGCGCGCTCGCCATTCGCGTAATGTGGCGATTGAAGGTTGACATACGGTCAACTAAATAAAAGGTAAACATTATGAATACTGCACAAATGCTTATGGATCAAATCGACAACGCCGGCCTGCTGTTCAATGTAACAGAGTCGCCCGTTCATACAGACTTCGGCGTCATTGCAGGCAAAAAGGCCATCATCAACGCCAACAACAACGAGGCCATGGGCATCGTATCCAGCCGCTACAAGGTCGTTTCAAATCAGGAAATTTTCGAAAAGTTTTGTGCGGGCATTGAAGCCTCGGACATTGACTCCACGGGCGCGACGGTAAAAGTCCTCTCTACTCCTACAAAATCCCGCTCAATTGTCGATTTTCAATTCCCCGCTGTGAACATCCAGCCTGACGGCGACGAATCCAAAACCGCGCTGTCGATCACCGCGCTTAATTCTTATGACGGAACGACGCGATACATGACCAAGGCGGGCGGGCTGAGGATGAAGTGCCTCAACGGTCAAATCCTCGGCAAGGTTGTCGGATCATACTCGTCACTGCATACCGATTCGCTCGACGTTTCAGAATCTGCTCAACGGGTCATCGGGATGATTCAAGAATTCAACAACGCCAAAGACTATTTCAACACCTTGATGGCGCGCACCCTTAACCCCGTAACCCAAACTGAGGTTATGTGCGAATTCTTGAAACTCGACATGTCGGGCGACTACGACAAAAATAAGCGTTACCAAAAACTGCTTGATCTGCATAACTCTTATCAAAAAGAAATGGGGCCGACTGCATACTGCCTTTACAACGCGCTGACCGATTTTGTTTCGCATAACAGCTCGCGATCAGAAGACAGCGCCGCGATCAATCAAGCCAACAACCGAAATCGATTGGAAAAGCTGATCAACTCAAATAAAGCGTTTGCATAAAACGCGCTTTGCACCAAAGGGCTTCGGCCCTTTTTTTTTGGCTTCAACCCACCAATCCTGCAACGTCAAACTCGCCTTCCATTTTGTCCGATTCTGTGACCTCGTAAAGCGCCATGATCGCCGCAATCAACGGGTCTATTCTCTGGCTCGCCTTTGCTTTATCAATCTTGATGTTGCCCGCAGGGTCGCGAATCGCAACAGCGTTTGCCGCCGCTAGATTTAAAAGCGGGTGTGCGCCCGTTCGCATTCTCTTGCTTAACAACGCCGCCTCGAACGCCTCACACCGTGGGCTCATGTCTTTGTACCCTTGCCCTACAGGTATCCATTCAGCGTAGGGAAATGCGCCACACTCGTCACAAGCCTTTCTAAACAAATCAATTCTCCATCTGTCAAAACAGATACCCGTTATATCTATCTCCTTATCCTCAAGATCATTCCGCAAATACTCGGCAACAAAATCATAATCAATGCTGGATCCCGAAACGCCAATCATGTAGCCGTCCCGTATCCAATCGGCATACGGCGCGCGATCTCGTTTTGATCTTTCCTCTACGCCATCAAGCGGCGTAAAAACATAAGGAAATAAATGCGTCACGCCTTCGTGATCAGTTTGCGCTAACACGGCGGCTGTTAAATCGATGCGCGCAGACAAATCCAAACCGATAACAGCGCCCGTATCTTTGAACAATTGCATATCCGGCGCGTCTGAACATTGTTTCCACGGGCTAGGGGCAAGCCAAATTCCTGTTAACGAAATCCGCTGATTCAATAAAAGATTGCGCGCGCTTGCTTCCATGCTTGGCAATCTAGCCGCCTGCTCCAATTGGCCTTTTAAATCTTCCTCTGATCTGAACGATCCCATCGCGGGATTTGCCTTTTTCCATTGTTTTTTATCCATCAGATCGGCGCCTTCATCCGCGCTGTATCGATGCATAACCACAGTTTCATCTTGCGTCCTCTCGGCGTCATCGATCATTACCGATAAAAAATCGGCATCACTAGAAGCCTGCGTGCTAATAAAGATTTGTAACGGGTCATCGTGCGCGCCTTGGCTCGTTAAAATCGCTTCGACAAAATCACTTGTTGGGCCCCTTATTTGCCCGACCTCATCCATTATCGCCAAAACGGGCGAAAGCCCATGAGCTGTAGAGCCATCCGCCGACAATGCTTTATATTCCACATTCATTGAAAGACCGACAATGGTTTTTTGGCTCGGAGTTACCCGACATTCCGCCGTTAATATCGGCGATAAATTAATCATTTTTTGAGCAAGTTTAAAAACGAGGCCGGCCTGATCTCGCGACATTGCCCCAGATATTATTTGCGTGTTGCGTCTCGCCGTGGGGCCAACAAGATGACAAATTAAAAGAGCGGCAATCAATGCGGTTTTGCCATTTTTTCTTGCGATAGCGAGAATGGCTCGGCGTACCTTTCTGGGTTGCCCTTTTTTATTTGAATAAACGGCTTTAATAAATTTCTTTTGAAACGGCTCCAACTTCATCATTTGCCCGATCAGGCGACCTTCGGGAACGGGACACAATCCCTCTATGAACTCTATTACCTCGTCACCTACTTTCATTCTGGGATATAGCGATAAGAATAGGTTTTTATGGCATCCCTAAAGCCTGTTTTTCTATCCATATTGCCGCCTGCCTTGGGCGTAAACCGCTGAACGTTTTGTAATGACCATCGGGGATCTTTTTCTCTTGCGCGCACTAACGGCTTGGCGCTAAGTTTGGCATAAACTTCAAAACCAGAATCGTGCATATACTTGCTTGTAGCGTTTACTAATTTCATACCCAACCCCATCCCAACATAATCGGGATGTATCACAACGCGGTTGGAATGCATTTTAAAACGCCTTTGGTGTTTGCGCTTAGGTGTGTAATTGGCATAACAGATGAATCCGATCTGATCTTTGCCGTGAAACATGCCGAAATATCTTACCAATCCGCCGGGTAAGTTTTCGCTCAAATAATGATATTTACTGAAAAATCGCCATGTATCTCTTTTGACAGGTCGGATGTTAAATTCGAGCTTTTCTTTTCTTTTGTAGTTTTGCCAAAGTAACCTCCGATCAATATATTTTTGCTTGTTGCAATCAATCACCCAATCGGGATTTAGCCATTCCAAGACATCGTAGTGACAAGAAACAGCAACAATTTTTCTGTCCACTTTTCTTGCGTGCTTGCCCAGCGATAGGCTCATAGATTTGGCGACTGTTCTGTCAACAACGCTTGTCCATTCATCAACCACAAAATCTTCGTTTCTTGCCAACTGCAAAGCGGCAATTGCTCGCGCCGTTTGCCCGTTCGATAACGTGTTAACGGGCCGAATCCAGCAAGGCACCTGAGAAAGACCGATTCCGTTTAGACTTTTTTGGCAATCATCATAACTCCAACTTTCTGGGAATTGATCAATAACGGGAATCTTTGGGTCAATTTCAAAATCGAAGCAATCAGCGCCAAACATCTCATGCGCTAGGGTTGTTTTGCCTGACCCCGACGCGCCGACAATTAAGCCCACGTTCCATTTGGTTTCTAAATCGGCGCTGATATTTAATTCGTGAATTGCCTTTTTTTTAACATCGATGTCTAGGCTGTTTGCCGCCATTTGGCACTTGAAGCTATCGCTGACAGGGGAAACGAGCTTTACATTATAATTTTGCACGTTAACCCCTTACTCTGTGCTTCACTGTATGCGTCGGCTAATTGGTTTTCGTTATCGTATTCGATCAACAATTGCCATTTGTCCGCCGCTTCCTCTTCCCCCAAGCCTGCCGCGTTTGCCGCTTCTCCTAATAACTTCGCCAAATCATCGTGAGAATATCCCATTGCTTCAATGTCTACTTGATCCTTTAAAGCAATAAGCTCTTGGCCCAGCAAATCATAATCCCAACCCGACGTTTCAGCATGTCGATTGTCTGCGATGATTAACGCGCGCCGTTTTGCCTCATCAAGCCCAGTAACCACAATCGCGGGGATTTTATCCATTTTTAAAAGCGATGCGGCAGAAATCCTCCCGTGTCCCGCTATCAGGTTATTTTCTTCATCTATCAAAACGGGATTGGTAAAACCAAACAAACGAATGCTTGAAGCAATTTGCTTGATCTGTTCCTCGCTGTGAGTGCGAGCGTTTAAAGCATAAGGGATTAAATCGGCAACTTTTGCCTGAACATAATTAAACATTTGTCTTCATCCGTCATTGTTGACAATTTGTCTATTAAATAACATACGCGCGCGTGCGTGGGATGTCCAGCTAATCAGGGCGCGCCAACAGCCTTAAAACATTCCCCTGCTGGATCGTTTCCAAATTATTGCTTTGAACCTCCTTGTTTAAGGTTCGCGGGTCGGCAGTTGTCATCAACTGCATTTTGGTAATCACGGCTAATTGCTGACGTTGTAAGGTGTCGATGCTTCTCAGAATCGGATTTTCGATTAACGTCCCGCGAGGGTTACGTATCATTGGCCCCGATTTATCTAACATGACCCACCAATCGCGAATCTTAACTTCCAACTTCACGATTTTGACCATCAAAATTAAATCGAAGTTTCTCCAATCTTCGCGCACGCTTATCATCTGTTCCCAAACTTGCGCCTCCTCGCCCTCAAGCGAATACCCCTCTGGCGGCTTGGGGGTCTTATGTTGCGCCGTTTTCACTTCAGCTTCGACGCTGTTTTTGGGCGTTCGCCTTGCCATGTCACTTTGCCTCTAAAAAATCTGTAAACGCATTACACCGATTG
>Ga0222717_10002784_pt1 | contig 13359 bp, 13 predicted proteins | sample C33_18DmetaG_FD_165053 | JGI IMG/M metagenome (GOLD analysis project Ga0222717, IMG submission 165053) | Estuarine water microbial communities from San Francisco Bay, California, United States - C33_18D | ecosystem: Environmental > Aquatic > Marine > Unclassified | place: USA: California...
AATTAACCGATACTTTCATCCTGAAGTAGAATTTCAAAGAGGTAATTAATATGGAAATAAGCACATCTGATCTTCAAGTTCAATTAAATTCAATTGTTAATTCAACAGAATCAGCGGCAGTTCCCGTTCAAAAAACTCAAACTTCAGCTCCCGAAGTAAAGGCTGCGGCCCCAACACTTGAAGAAATTGAAACTCAAGAATACCAAGCTGCTGTAAGCGAAGGTAAAGAACTGGAGTTTTTAGAGTCTAGAGCAGCGGCAATGAATAACTTTTTTGAAGGTTTATCTGTTGATATATCTTATAAAATTGAAAAGGTTGATGTTGGCGGTTACGTTGTTTCAATCGTAGATGATAACGGTAAAGTCATCAAAACGATTCCTGGAGAAACATTTATTCAAACTAGAGCTAAAATCAGAGAAGAGTTAAAAGGATTAATCGAAGATAAAAATTCATAATAGATAAGGCCTAACTGAATGAACAATAAAATCGATAAACAATACATTCACGATCAAATATTGAATGCGTCACCCGGAAAATTAATTATTTTACTTTATGGTGGTGCGATAAAATCTTTAGAGAAATGCAAACAACAAGTTGATAGCAAAGACCCTCACGACTTTTCTCTCAACTTAACAAAAGCTGAAAGCATTATATGCGAATTGATGGGTGCACTCAAAAAAGAAGTTTTTCCCGAATTAGTAGAAAACCTAGCGCGTTTGTATGATTTCATGTTTAGACAATTAGTTGAAGCGCATAAAGACAAAGATATTAAAAAAATTGATCATGTCATTGTTTTGCTTAAAGGTTTAAAAGAAAGTTGGGTAGAAGCGGTAGAAAATGCTGCTGAAGAAGAGCCGGTAGAAAATAGTGAAGGTGAAATGGTGAAGGCTGAAGTGCCTAAAATTAAACCGAAGCCAGCCCTTTCTTTCCAAGCCTAAAAATTAAAAACCGCAGGAGTACTTCATCTGCGGGCATTCCTCGGGCACCTCATGTGCGCGCACACTTCGGCCCTTCGGTCTACCCACAGCTGAAGCACTCCTGCGATTTTTAGGGTGGTTTTTGTGTTATGCTTGTTTTTATTTAAAATTAGGGATATTTTGTTTTGGTAATTTATCTGAGGGCATTTCTAAGGTACTTCTTGTGTGTGATTAAATTAGCTTTTTGGTTTACTTATAGCTAGCGCGCTTTTTGTAATATTTTCTTTATTTAATTTAAAGAAAATATTATTGTTTTAAATTTTAAGAACTCTATTATTTGATATAGTTGGTTTTTATTTTTGTTTTGGGTTAGCTTGAGCATTTTAGACGAGATTGATTTTTATTTTTCTACTCGGGAAGGTAAAATAGGTATTGCTTTAAGTGGTGGAAAGGATTCGGTTGCTCTTTTGCTTTTGGCGATTGATAAATTTGGTTGTGATCATGTGGTGGGGCTTCATGTTGATCATCAGGCACGTGCTTTAAAAAGTTGTGAGGAAGAGAGTTCTTACATTGTGGGGTTGTCGAATAAGTTGGGGGTGGAGTGTTTAAATTTTCAACTTGAACGAACTGAAAATCACAGTGAAGAAGTTTTACGCAATTTACGCTACTGTGCATTGGCAAAAATGGCAAATGAAAAGGGGTTAAAAACGGTAGCTCTTGGGCATCACAAATTTGATCAAAGTGAAAGTTTTATGCTGCATTTACTTAGAGGTAGTGATATCAATGGGTTGACTGGTATGCGGGAGTCATTTGAAAGTGATGGTATTGCTTTTGTTAGGCCACTGCTGAAATGTCACCCTAAACTTCTTGAGGACTTTTTAGAATTAAAAAAAATAAAGCCTTTTGAAGATCCAAGCAATGCAGAGAATATTTATAAACGCAATAGAATCAGAAACGAATTATTCATTCTTTTAGAGGAGCTTCAACCTGGTGTAAGCGAGCGTTTGGCTGATTTTTCAGATTCGTTAAAAGAAATAGATGAATGGAAAAAAAGTTGTTTAGCTGAAATGGAAAAAGAGTTAACGGTTCGTAAAAATAACAATGGTGAGCTTTTATACACTAAATCCTTTTTTAATAAGTATCCAAAACCGGTCGTAAAAGAATGGTGTTATAAAATACTCAATCATTGGGCTGGTGGAAAAAATCAAATTTCTCGCCGTCATGTGCTTGCCTTAACCGAAGTTATTCAATCTGATAAAACAGGCTATTGGCCTGAAGTTTTTCCAGGAAATGTGCAAATTCGCGTCCGTAAGCGAGAAATAGTGGTAAAATTGAGTAAAAAGACAATTTTTTTTAATTAAACGTGAAAAGTGAAAAATGACTATTTATAGGTGTTAAAGCCAGATTTAACATGATATCTAGTGCTTTTAAGAATAAGTTGTTGTAATTCCGCCATATAACTTAAATATTTCAATTCAAAAATTATGGCTATTTAGCTTGACTGTTTAACCACCCTTTAAAAATAAGCCTTTTACACTACTCACATTTATAGTGATGCAGCAAACGATGAAACAACCAACACGGGTGATGCCGGGGTTTCAAAAAGGAGGTGAAAGGGTCACGTCAGGTCAGTCCTGATATCGCAAGCGAAGGATATATCATTGAAACTTTAAAATAGATATACGGGTAAGATAAACTACGTATACGTCGGTACGATACCGAACTGAAAAATATTAACAATTCAAACTTTTTTAATTAACTTATAGGAAATAAAAATGATAGGTAAAACAGGAATTAAATTTAGTGGAGCTCTTGCTCTTCTAGCCATGATTGGGCTTTCAACAGCCGATGCTGGTTTAAAACAACTAGAAATCAAAGGTGGTACAGCTCTTGGTGGATATGTTCTCGACAAAGGTAAAACTGGTGGAACTGATTCACAATTAAGACTTGATGTTGACTTAGATTTCAAAATGAAGTTTTCTCAAGACGTAAGTGCTCGTTTAGATTTAGAATTGGACAACGCTGTTGCTGGTACTGATTTTTCTTCTGCATTTGGTGCAGCAGATAGATACGGTTTTGGTATTGACCAAGCTTACTTCAAAATGAACGACTTTCTTTTCAGAAACTTTTCATTAACTTTAGGTAAACAAAACTTAAACTTTTCACTACGTGATAACAACGGTTTTTCATGGGCATGGGCTGATCCAATCGCAATGGTTGGTAACTACTCAACTCGTGATTTAGACGTTAAAGGTTACTTCGCTAAATTCAGCGATCAAGCTTTAGGAACAGGATCAAACGATGCTGACCAAGAGTTGATTGGTGTATATGGAGAGTACTGGTTAAACGACGATAGTTTAGTCGTAGCATATTTGAACCACCGTTCAAATAGCGGTACAACTAACACTAACATCGTACACTATGGTGTTGGTTTAGATTACTTCATTGGTGAATCTCTTGAATTATACGGTGAAATCGCTGGTCAAAGTGTTGATGTTGAATCTGCTGCAGGTTCTACTGACGGAAACCCACTACAAATCACTTTAGGTGCTGAGTATGCGTTTGCTGATTTCGACATGAAACCAACTATCAACGTTGAGTACTACTCTCAAGAAGGTACTGGAACTGGAACAAATGGTCTTGCATGGCAAGCTATTGGTAATGGTTCTGCTGGTGCTGAAAACCAATCTCTTTACGTTGAAGGTACTGCTCAAGATTCAGCCGTTCGCGACTTGAATTTTGGAACAGGTATGGTTAACTACGGTGGTGGAACAGCTTCTGTAAGCGGATACAATGTATTTCGTTTAAACGGTTGGATCAGCCCACGTAAATCAACTAAAATTGGTTTAGGTTTTCACATGTTCACTGATGATACAAGTGGTGTTGCTAAAGATGATCTTGGTCTAGAAATCGACCTTACAGCATCTTGGAAATACTCACAAGACGTTACATTCCGTGCTGGTGCATTCAGCTGGGATCACGGTGATACAACAAGTGATGACGCAACAGGTTTTACTGTAAGCAGTTCACTTAAATTCTAATTAAATAATTAGAATTTTCCATTGAACCGGGCCTGATTTCAGGCCCGGTTTTTTTTTGCCCTTTATAAAGTAAAGACTAGGATAAACTATTCGATATGGCATATACAGTATTAGCTAGACGTTATAGACCCGAAGGTTTCGATAGCCTTGTGGGCCAAAAAAACGTCAGTGAAACCTTAAAAAATGCTATAAAAATGGACCGAATCGGTCACGCATATTTATTCACAGGTCCTAGAGGGGTGGGTAAAACGTCATCCGCGAGAATCTTCGCCAAAGCGCTTAATTGTGAAAAAGGCACGAGTCCTGAACCTTGTATAACTTGCCCAACCTGTATTGGTATCTCTAAAGGCGTTTCACAAGATGTTATAGAAATCGATGGTGCGTCGAATAATGGTGTAGACGATATCCGTGAAATACGCGATTCTGCTAATTATGCTTCGTTAAATGCACCTTATAAGATTTTTATTATTGATGAAGTCCATATGGTTACCAGAGCTGCATTCAATGCTCTGTTGAAAACATTAGAAGAACCACCCGCACACGTTATTTTTTTATTCGCTACAACAGAAGCACACAAAATCCCGGAAACAATCCTTTCTCGGTGTCAGCGCTTTGACTTTTTAGCGATCAGTGAAAAAGATATCATATCGCGATTATCTCAAATTTTAGAACAAGAAAAAGTAAAAGCAGAAGAAGGCGTTCTTAGAGCTATTTCTCGATTCGCCGATGGTGGTATGCGAACCGCACAATCGTATTTAGATCAGTTGATCACATACAGTGGTGGAAGCGAAATCAAACCTGAACATTTAGCAGAAATGTTTCGCATTCTTACCGATACGGAGCTCATTGAGTTATTAGAAAAAGCCAGTGCAGGGGATTTGAAATTTTTAGCTGAACGCGCTGAAATATATGCCTCTACTGGAATTCAATCGGATTTTGTACTAGGACAGCTTCACCAATTACTCAGAAGTTTCTTGAAAATAAAGCATCTGGGTATAAAAGAAGAACGCGATAACATTTCAGAGAATTTAATCGAAAAAGTAAAATCATTGGTCGAAAAACAATCAGCTCAAGGTTTTATGCAGGCATTAGAAATCGTACAGCAAGGAAAATTAAATATTTCACGCGGTTTAGACCCATCTTGGGCTTTGGAAATGGTTTTAATGAACCTAGGTCATTTGCAAGATTTGCCAACCCTGTCTTCTTTAATGGGTATGATGGTGAGCCCTAAAAAAAAAACTTCAGCCTTTTCTCAAGTGAGCAATTAGACCAATCTGTAGACATCAATTTAACCACCATTGAAAACAAATGGACAGATTTCTTAAAAAATTTAGCTCAAAAACAACCTGGTATCGCAGGAAGACTTAGACAAGGAAAAGTAGAAAACCTTGAAGGTAATGTAGTGATTGTCTATTTTGAGAATATTTTCCTAAAACACAAAGAGTATTTAGAGGGAGAAGAGTGTTACTCAATCATAGAAAAAGGTTTAGAAGAAGAATTTGAATGCTTTTTAAAGATACGTTTTAGTTCAGGAGCCAAAAAAGAAGATATAGCAAAAGTTTTAGAGTTGAGCCACGAACAAAATGGTGGTGAATTCATTGAAAAATATGCCAAAGATAAAAACCTGAAAATCTTGCAAACCATCATGGGCGCTACAATAAGGACAATCTATACCGATAGACCCAAAATACAATACAGTTTGGGCGATAGTTGTAATTTTAACGAGGAGTAAAATGGACATTTCTAATTTGATGAAACAAGCTCAAAACATGCAAGCCAAAATGGGTAGCGTGCAAGCAGCGATAAAAGAAAAAATCATCGATGCTTCAGCAGGTGATGGTTTAGTAACGGCATATGTCAGTGGTGAAATGGAATTAGTAAAAATTGAAATCGATGAAAAGGTAGTCGATCCTGATGATCCAGAAATGCTTGAAGATTTAGTACAAGCAGCCGTGAACAACGCCTTAAAAGAAATGAAAAAAATCTCAGATGATGAGATGGCAAAAGTAACAGGTGGCATGAATCTCCCCGGAATGAATCTTTGATCAGTAAACATCACAGTGCTTTTAATAATGCCGTTACAGAACTTTCTCGCCTACCTGGAATAGGCGAGAAAACAGCTGAACGGCTTGTCTTTTATTTATTAAAACAATCTGATACTCAGATTGGTGCACTTTCCAAAGCATTATCAGAGTTACCACAAAAAACACAATACTGTAAATTGTGTCACAATTTATGCGATTCAAGTTTATGCGCTTATTGCAGCGATATCAAGCGCGAGAATGGAAAAATTTGCGTGGTTGAAATGCCACAAGACTTAGCCCGTTTAGATAGTATATGCGATTATAGAGGAAGGTACCACGTATTGGGAGGGCGCTATGCACCGCTTGAAGGTATGTTTCCCGAAGATTTAAATATCGATACACTCACCCGCCGGCTTAAAAAAGAAAATATTGAAGAAGTTATTTTGGCGATTAACCCAAACACTGAGGGTGAAGCGACATGCGAACTCATATACCAAACATTACGTCCTTTCTCCTTAAAAATATCGCGTTTAGCGACGGGCATGGCTTATGGTTCAGAGATAGAATGGTCGAGTCGCGGTGCCCTAAGAGATGCTTTTTCATTTAGAAGAGAGTTGAATTAATCATGGCATTGCAAATGGACATGCATGCTCGTTTAGAGCAAACGATGAGTATGCGTTTAACGCCTTCTCAACGTATGTCCTTAGAGGTTTTGCAATTAAATGTTCAAGCATTAGAACAACATATAGAAGATGAGCTTGAAACGAACCCTATGCTCGAGGTTAAAGAAGTTGAAAAAACAAAACCTTTAAGTGAAGCAAATGATCAAGGTCCAGCCGATTCAGTCAGTGAAGAAAAGCAACTAGAAATCGATCACGTCGATGCAATGAGTGAATACTTTGAACCCTATTTAAGTGAACAAAGTTCTGGTGGTGGGAATTACGAAGGTGAAGATGAAATGGATATTTTCAATACCATTGAAGATGATTCAGTGGATTTTCACGATTATTTGCATCAGCAAATCGAATACTTAAAACCTTCTGGAGAAGTTAAAGACTGTGTTGAAATCATTTTATCGCACCTCGATGAACGCGGTTATTTAAAAGAATCACTTGCCGAATTAAGTGAAATAAATATTAAAGAAAATATAGAAAATCAAATATGGGAAAAAGCCCTCGCTTTTATTAAAGAAGAATTGGAACCTGTTGGGCTAGGTGCGAGTAACTTACAAGAATGTTTGCTCATTCAAACCAAGCGCTTGGGGTCAGAATTTGATTTTGAAGTAGAAATCCTTGAAAAACATTTTGATGAACTTCTGCATAACCGTTTAGATACCATAGCACATGCAATGTCTGCTGATGTTTCTCGCATTGTTGAAGTGATGGAATTTTTTAAATCTCTCGAATTCAGGCCAGCATCACCGTGGACCGATGCTCCATCAGTAACACTGCGTCCTGATGCCTATGTAAAATACGACCCACCTGATACTATTGATGAAAAAGGGAAGTTCACCATATCTCTTTCAAAAAGAGGCATACCCGAGCTTGTTGTTTTAGAAGGCGAAGAGTATAAAAAAGAGAGCCTTACTAAAAAAGAAAAACAATATATTATTGAACATGTGAGTTCAGGTAAAGCATTACAGGAAGCCATTCGTAGAAGAAATCAAACTCTTTTTCAAGTGATCAATATCATATGCCAAAATCAAATTAAGTTTTTTGAAGAAGGAAAAACTGGATTACGCTCACTTCAAATGCAAGAAATAGCAGCTCAATTAGATGTTTCAGCAGCTACGGTAACACGCACAGTTAAAGATAAAGTCGTACAAACTGATTATGGTTTATTCCCAATGAAGTATTTTTTCAGTATGAAAAAAGTGAAAATGGCTGGAGGAGAAATCAATGAACGCGATAAAATTTTAAAAGCTTTGAATGAAGTGATCGAAGAAGAAGAAAAAATTAAACCCTATAGCGATGCTATGATTTCAAAAAAACTTTTAGAGAAAGGTTTTAAAGTGGCTACACGAACAGTAAGCAAGTACCGAGATATATTAGAAATACCTTCAAGTTCTAAACGAAAACAGTTTTGAAAATAATATCAGGTCAATACCGAGGTAGAGTATTAGAAACCACTAAAGACCACGCAACACGTCCGCCTTTAGAGTTTCTGCGTTCAGCTTTATTCAATATAATTGGAAAAGAAATTGTTGATAAAACAGTTTTAGATATTTTTGCAGGATCGGGAAGTATAGGTTTAGAAGCTTTGAGTAGGGGTGCTAGTCATTGCACTTTCGTTGATATGGGAAGAGCCATTTTAAAAAAGCTCAGCCAAAATATAAGAGTTCTAGGTTGTGAAGAAAAATCAACAGTAGAACAAGGGAGAGTACCCGGGGTATTTTCAATATTAAAAGAAAATCAATACGATTATATTTTTGTCGACCCTCCCTTTGATGCATTGATGAAAGGAGAGTTTTTAGAAATAGAAGACCAACTACTACCCTATTTATCTGAGAGTGGCATGATTATCATCAGACATCCTGAAAATGTACCTTATATGCAAGATAAAGGACTTTACGAAATGATAAAAGAGAAAAAATACGGCATCAGTATCCTTAAGTTTAAAAAGCCAATACGCCAATAAAAAATGGCTGATCAATTATCAACATTATTTGCATTTGCAGCACTGGGTCTTTTGCTGATTATATTAATACGCAACCGCCGTCGTATTAAATGTTTGGAAATGGAAAGGGACAAAGCTTTTGCCATTAAAAGAGAACCCGTTGAAGATTATAATGAAGCAAAAGTAGTGAAATTGGTCGATGTGTGCAGAGAGTTAGAAGCTCGTGTTCAAAATAAAGCAAGCCTCCTCGAAGCGTTGATAGATGATGCTGATAAAAAATTGAAAGAATTGGATAATAAAAAAAGCGAATTTCAAAATGAAAAAAAGAAAGAACAAAAGAGTGTTAGTAGTCCAACCATGTACGACCGTGCATTGGGTTTATCTAAAGAAGGTAAAGATGAACTAGAGATTGCTAAGCTCATTAACCGGTCACCCGGTGAAGTAAAAGTATTACTCAGTTTAGGAAGACAATCTTCTCAAGAAAGCTAAATGGATTTTAATAATTTTGACGATCACTTTCGTCGTGCGAAAAAAGAAACTGTTGTTCATCGCGAACGAAAATCAACCTTGTATACTTTTGGTTCGACGAGTTTACCCTATATTTTTCTAGCAGAGTCTGCAATCAACAAAGATGATACGGTTTTGCGCAAAGGAGAGATCAATACTGATAAACCCGTAATATTAACAGGTGAAAACTTGCCAAATTTTTCAGGATTCGGAGATGAATACGAAGGGCATGAAGATGAAATGCGAATCATCATGGGGCGTCAATTTAATTTTCCTGGGTTCAACTACAGACATGAAGGTAGTCAATTAGAAGTTCTTTCTAAAGGAATAGAAAGGGTGATCGATGAATACCAAAACACACTTGAAAAAGAAAGCAATAATAGAACGGCTTTGATTGTCGGTCCAGAAGATTGTTGGGCTTTGAGTATTCTAATTTATGCAGCTAAGATGACTGAAAAAAGTGCATCGAGCAATTTAAATGATATCATGGAACGCAATAAATTTAACACAGGTGGAAATGGTGGCCCAGATCAATTAGGTGGTTTTACCGGTTTTTGATTATTTTCAAAAAATAGTTATATCATATCTATAGAGAAATTGGAACATGAATAACTGTGGTTTAAATAAAAGTTTTATTTTATATATTTTTGTAATCCTTATTCCACTCTCCATTTTTTCATATTCCCTACAAAATCCATCACCAAAGGTCAATTGGGAAGGTGTTGAGTTGTGGAGTCCAACGGGTACTTGGCCTGCAACGAGTACGGAACCTGAGGTCTATTGGATGTTGGCTCAAAATTTAATAGAAAAAAATGAATTTTGCGATAGTCCCAACCGTTCTTTTCACTGGGTACCTAATACAATTCAAACAAATCAGTATGAAAAAAATATAGCGAGGGTACCTGGTTATCCATTTTTTATTGCAATTTGCCAAGAAGTGAGTTCTTGGTTTGCTTTAGATCACACTCAACAAGTTTTTTTCGTGGTATGTTTTAACTATGTATTTTTATTTGCACTTGCCGTCTATTCAATTTTATTGTTATCCCTGTTTTTTAATTTTTCAAAAAAACAACTTTATTTATTCATAGTCATTCTATTTATTCATCCTGTTTTTATAACTCGTTCAAGTGGTATACAGCCAGAAATTATCACGGCATTTTTTGTTTTAGCAGGAATTTTTCACTATACACAATTAAAAAATTTAGAGTGCCGTAGAAGGTTATTAATGCATTCATGTTTGTCGTTAATGTACAGCATAGCTGCTTTGATGTGTCGAGCTAATGTATTTGTATTCATTTTTTCGTTTTTTGTACTGTATTTATTTTTAGAACTTCCAAAGAATAAATACCAAACTATTTCTATGCTGTTTGTTTTTATTTTATCTTTTACAAGTATGTTTATATGGGCAAAACGCAATCACGATTTAACCGGAAGGTACTTTGTATCAAACTACGGTGGTTTGATATTAATGCAGAATCACATGCTTGCTTCACAAGATGAATACTGGAGTCATGAAGAGATGCAAGCATTTTTAACAAAACGATTAGAAAATGGAAGAAATGGGTTAGAAGCTTTTAGTGATTTAGATGCTCAGATTCAAAAGGAAACTTTTCAATACATAGTAACTCACCCTGTTGATTCAATAAAAACGACTTTGCATTCATTTTATAATAAATTCATGCAAGCTTATTTTAACTTTCATGACTTTATAGTTTCTAAATACTGTTCAATTGATTTTGTAGATTCTAATCATGTGGATAAGAATGATCTCAATGGTATTTTTCAAAAAACTTTTTATTATACTTTAAAGTTAATAGAAAAATTCTACTTACTAGTACACCTATTGTGTTTTATAGTATTTCCTTTTTTAGTTTTAAAAAACAAAAAACTATGCTCTCTATATTTATCTGCATTGATATTTGTGTGTGCGATGGCTTTTTTAACCCATCATTTGAATAGAATGTTGGCGCCAATAATACCGCTAACAAGTATGTTTATTATTTACGAGATTTTTATTATTTTCAAATTTTTAAAAATAAAAAGCAATTAATATTTCATTACTTTTAAAATCAGGGTTCAAAATTTGAAGTATAAACAGCTTTGCCTTTTATAATTTCAACACCGTATAAATGTCCTTGGAACCTATTGGGCGTACCTCCGTTTTCATCATTGTAATCTGAAGCAAGGTGGAGGTTCCCTCCTGCCCAGTTCATCGTCGATGTGCTAATATTGGTTTGAGCGGCACCTGGAGCAGCTGCAATGCCATTAAAATAGGCAGTTATGGTCGCACCATCACGGACCAGAGCAAAGTGTGTCCAAGAGTTGAACTGAATATCAACACTGTTCAGAGTTCCATAATAATTTGAACCGCTGTATGCATAAATTCCAATTTTTGTAGCACTGTGCACAAGTTGGAATCCTGTTTGAGTATTAGCAGGACCATTTCGTGCAACAAAAATCATTCCAGTTCCACCAACTTTAGTTGGGTTGACCCAACCCCTTATAGTAAAATTTCCTGTACCAAAATTTGTATCGTCCGGTATTTTATAATAAGTTGCACCGTCAAAGGTTAAAGTGTTCCTTCCATTAAATTGAATATTTCCCGTTATGGCAATATTTCCAGCTCCATGTTCGATTGAATGCTTTGTTGTTTCATCGACTAATCGATCTAAAATGAGTAAGTTTGATGAAGCAGTTATGATATCTTGTGTTTTATAAGTTAAGTACCAGTTGCTATTAAAAAACATGGCTTTGACAGAATCGTATTCAAAACGGTTTCTGAGGATTACAAAGTCATCACCATCAATGAGGTGTGTATTAGAGCCTGTATGTAAAATAGTTGAACCCGTTCCAACATTTTTTATTGTGTATGAATCATTATTAGATGGAGAGGTAGGCAGTGTGATGTTAATATTAGAGGTAGATTGAACTAAGACAAGGTTATTAGAACTGATAGTGTAATCAGTAGTAACGAATGCTGTGTCGTAGGCTGCACCCGTTGCCCCAGTGGCGCCCGCTGCACCTGTCGCACCTGTGGATCCTGTAGCTCCAGTTGGTCCTGTAGATCCTGTGGCCCCAATTAAATTCCCACTTGTCCAGTTTCCACCAGCGGTCCAATTAAAAGTGATGGTTCCATCGTTGTTTTGAGTTGTTGAGCTAATATTATTTCCTGACATACCAGTTGATATATTTGGAACTGAAACAGTTTGTGTAGATGGTGTTCCATTTTTTGTGAAGCTAACACCTTGATCGTTACGACCTGAACCATCTCTAGATTCCAATACTAAAGTAACGCCTAAAAGTGAAGAGGTATTACCGGGAACCCAGTTAGTTGGGTTAGACGTTGCTCCTGAATATATTTCAACATTGCTCACAATACCATCTAAGTATTGGGGGTCACCTGGTATATTGATTTCGTGTACTCCAATTGAAAACTTAGAAGTTGGCAAGTCAACATTTGCATCGATGGCAACTGGGCTGTCACATTTTATCCCATTCACCCAAAACGCGACTTCGGTAGAAGACATGACCATAACAATATCGTACCAAGTATTTGCAGAAAACCCACCTGAATATGAGGCTGTTCTATTGATTGCTCCAATGCCAACTTGCATATAAATTTTTCCATCTCCATGAAAAATTATATTGATGCCATTAGATATATCGCCAATGCTATTATCAATAATAGTTTGAACTCCAGTGGTTTTGTTCGTTTTAACTTTAACACACCATGTTTGATATCCAGATAATTTTAATGTGCTGTCAGTCGTGGTATAATAATCTGTTGATCCGTTGTAGTGGGTCGTGTTACTCATGAAAGTAAGACCTGGAGATTGGTCTAAAATTTGCCATTTAGAATTGGCACTTAGTAATTTAATAAAATTTGAATAGCCATTTTCAAAATAAGCGACGTTATAGTCATCTATATTGGCATTGCCAGCAAGGACTAAATTACCAGTTCCTATTTTTTTGATGAGTAGAAATTGATTACTTATACTAGCTGAAGGTAGTGTAAGTGAAAGGTTTCCCGATGTCGTATCTGCTATAATGGTTTTATTGGCAGAAACAGTTGTATTGGTTGTGACGATTAAAGAGTTTGCAAACCCAGACTCTCCAGTGTTTCCAGTCGCACCTGTTGCTCCTGTGGGGCCCGTGGGTCCTGTTGCTCCGGTAGTACCTATAGGGCCAGTTACACCCGTTGCTCCTGTGGCTCCAATCAAATTACTACTGGTCCATCCCCCTCCGGTTGTCCAG
>Ga0222717_10002785_pt1 | contig 13355 bp, 15 predicted proteins | sample C33_18DmetaG_FD_165053 | JGI IMG/M metagenome (GOLD analysis project Ga0222717, IMG submission 165053) | Estuarine water microbial communities from San Francisco Bay, California, United States - C33_18D | ecosystem: Environmental > Aquatic > Marine > Unclassified | place: USA: California...
GACGAAGTGGCGGCCGCAGCATTTGGGTAGAAAAAGAAATTTTAGATATGATGTTTTTGTGGGATCTGGCCAACAAAAAAGGAGCAGGGTGGATTGAGTTTGATGAAGATTTTCTTGTTATGCTTAAAGACAACAAGATAGATTTTCCAGAAAAAATTCAAGGCGAAAGTCAGCTTTCTAAATTTCTTGATGAAAACGAGAACACCAAAGACTTTCTTTTAAATTATTTTAAAAAAATGTTAACCTCTAGCTATGGTGTTTAAAACATTATTTGGCTCTACTAGAAAAATAAAAGCTGCCAGAAAGTATCTTATAGACTGGGAAGGAAAGAGTAAAAGTAAAGTACAAAACTCAGTTAAGGAATATTTAAAAAAATATTGGAAACAAGATATAGTGTTTGAAGAATTCCCGTTAGCAGGTACCCGTATGACATTTGATTTTTACAATGCTACCAAAAATGTTATAATCGAAGTTCAGGGAAGGCAACATACTAAATTTGTCCCATTTATGCATGCTGGCAGTAAAATTAATTACTTAAAGCAATTAAAAAGAGATCAAGATAAAATAAAGTTTTGCGAAATTAATGAAATTAAGTTTATTGAGTATTTCGATGGAGAAAGCAAGCTATTAGACCTAGATAAAACGTTAGATTTGTAAAACCTTTAGTGTAATATATTATATAAAAGTATGTTAGAAGACGATAATATAAGCAATTCTCAATTCGCGATACCGGAAAGCTTTTTAGATAAGATGTATGAATTTACCGGAAATGGAGATGACGGTGGAGGTTTTATTTTAGCTTATGTAGATAGTGAAGGAAGGCCAATGATTAATTGTAAAATTGGGTCTCAAATTATTGAGATGGGATTACGGAAAGCTTTAGAAAGATTCTTGGAAGATATGGAGCTTGGAGAAAAAGCAACAATGGATGAAGGTGACCCCGATTTAACTTGACATATTTTCTATTGTTTGTTATTTTACACTCCGTATGATTCACTCTCTTGATTTAGAACAACATTTGCTAGGGGCTTTAATTAAATACCCTGATAAGTACGCTGAAATTGAAAATTTTATTGATGAATCAGATTTTTATGCTGATGATAATCAAACAAATAAAACTATATTTTTGGCATTACGTCAATGTATAGACCAAGGAGCTGATGTAGACCATGTAATTTTAGCCCAAAGGATTGCTTCTTTTAATATTAGCTTTCCTCAAGATTTAAATATTAATGATTATATTCATTCCTTATCATTACGGGCTATATCCCCAAGCCAAGTTACCTCTATCGCGCAAGAGTTGAAGAAATATTCTATCAGGCGCTCTATTTATCAAGCTGCTCAAGACGTAGCGAAAAAGATAAAAAAGATTTCTGCTTCTGCTGACTTTGAAGAAATCATCCAGACAGCGGACGAGACGTTCAATAATCAAATGAATCTATTTGATAACGGCCCTGATAAACCGGTGAATATCTACGATGAACTAGAAGAATTCATAGAAGAGAGAGGTAATAATCCAGTGGAAGAATTTGGGCTTATAGGACCGCATGCAAGGCTTCAAGAGTTATACGGTTCTTTGCTTAGGCCCGGCAATATAACTGTCATTGTAGCTCGTTCTGGGGTCGGCAAGACCCGTTTTTGTCTCGACTTCTGCTCTAAAGTATCTCGCATGCATAATGTACCTATTCTACATTTTGATAACGGGGAAATGAGCAAAGAAGAAATTATTACCCGTCAGGCTTCAGCTCTTACCGGTGTAGGTCATCACTACCTTGAAACTGGACTTTGGAGACAACTAGGAGATGAAACAGTCAATAAAGTTCGAGATGCTTTTGAGAAAATACGCAACCAAGAAATACAACTTTATTATTATAATGTTGGAGGCTATACAGTAGATAAAATGATTGCTACTCTTCGACGCTTTTATTATTCAACTGTAGGTAGGGGTAACCCTATGATATTTTCTTTTGATTATATAAAAACCGCAAATGATTCTCAAAATGGCAAGTCCGAGTGGCAAGTAGTAGGGGAGATGGTAGATAAATTTAAACGAACAATTCAAAAAGAGATCTGCAAGGATGGAGAGCCCATCATACCAATGATTACGTCAGTGCAAAGCAACCGTTCTGGCGTAGTTAATAATAGGCGAGCAGAAAATATAGTAGATGATGAAAGTATAGTTTCACTTTCAGACCGCATTACCCAATTTTGTTCTCACATGTTCATCCTGCGTAAAAAAACTTTAGATGAGATAGATGAAGAACCAAATTTTGGAACTCATAAATTAATTAATGTTAAAGCTCGCCATTTAGGAAAAAGTTACACTAGAGCCACGGAACCCGTTCGAATGCCTGACGACTCTTTAAAGCAAAATGTAGTTCATTTAAGTATGGACGCCTTTACTGCAAGCGAAGTAGGAGATCAATTAGATTTAGCAAATGCGTTAGGAGCGCAAGGAGAATTTGAAGAAAATGAAAGAGAAGACGATCCAGTACCAGCGTTTAGACCAAACTGATATACAGCAAGCGTTAGTTGAGCTTGGTTTTAAATTAAACGATAGGGGTCCTTATTGGCAGACTTCTGCAATTTGGAGGAATGGAGACAATCGAACTGCGATTCAAATTTATAAAGACTCTGGAGTATGGAGAGATTTTGTAGATGATATAGGTCATCAACCCTTTACTCGCCTAGTAGGAAAAGTTCTTGGGACGAGCGACAAAACACGTATTGAAAAATATGTAAAATCAGATAAACTAGAATTAAACTTTCTAGAAGAAAGAGATAACCGAGTTAAAATAAAAATGGATCAAGTTTATACTAAAGAAGACCTTAAAAAATTATTGCCTCATCATAAATTTTATTTAGATAAAAAAATATCTTTAAAAACTTTAAAAATGTATCATGGGGGTTATGCAACTGCCGGAAAAATGAACGGACGTTACACATTTCCTATTTTTCAACATAAGGTTCCTCAAAATATTATAGGATTTACTGGCAGGTCTTTAAGATATACCCCTGATTCTACCTTACCTAAATGGAAGCATCTTGGTCAAAGGCGAAATTGGCTTTACCCTTTATATCTCCCTACTAACGAAGGTTATATTTTCCGAGATTCAATAGAGAAAAAGCAAGAAGTGGTTTTAGTAGAGAGCGTGGGAGATAGTCTAGCTTTAACAGAAAATAAAATGTATAATCATTTAGTTACTTTTGGTTTAGGCATTTCATCCAAACAAATTTGCGAGCTTATAGCTTTAAATCCTTCTAAAATCACAATCGCATACAATAACGATAGCCATAAATCAGTAAATGCGGGATTAGAATCGGCTATAAAAGATTTTGTTAAATTAATGGACTTCTTCGACTTATCTAAAATTTGCATTAAATTACCCGTTGAAAATGATTTTTCAGATATGCACCTCAAAGAGACATTTGATTCATGGATAGATAAAAAAGTAAATCCCGAAACTCAATTTAAATTTTTATTAAAAAAGCTAGAATCCTCACGTGGATCATCTATTATCTCCAATCGAAAGAAACTCAACAGCAGAATTGAGTTCCTAAAAGAATACTTAGATTGCTAATGAGTTCTTCTTCTAAAGTTAAGTTATCCGCAAGTCGCTTAAAAACAGCGAAGACTTGCAGCTATCTATATTGGGCAAAATATCACCTAAAGCTCCCCGATAAAACCAATGATGGCGCGGCTAGAGGGTCTGTTTGCCATTTGATTTTTGAGTGCTTAGGCAATTCACGTCATAAGGCTAAATTTAAAAAGATAATTAAATCTAAAAATGTATTTAGCGTTCCTTCTATTGAACGTCTAATCTATAAACATGCAATTAAGCTAGGAGTCGACGATCATGATAATATCAAAATGATTAAGGATATGACCCTAGCTGGATTAGAGTATGATTTTTTTGGAGGTGAAAGAGGTAGACCCACCGAACATCATTCAGAATATGAATTTGATTTACATATTAAAGATGAAAAAAAAGACTACTGCATAAAAGGCTTCATTGATAAGTTATTTCTATATAAAAAAAATAACTCAGCTATCATTAGAGATTTTAAAACAAGCAAGCAGGTATTCAAAGGAGAAGATGAAAATAAAAATCTTCAAGATTATATTTATTGTCTCGCCATTAGAGAGCTGTTCCCCGACTATAAAAACAGGACTAGTGAATTTTTATTTTTAAAATTTGACCTTAACTCGAAAGGGACAATGAAAATGAAAAAAATAAGCGCATCTAAATTAGATAAATTTGAAATAGATCTCACTAAATCCCAAACATATTTAGAAAATTTCTCTGAGCGCCAAGCTAAAGCTAATTATGCTGCAGATAAACCGAGACCAAAAGACGGAAGCTTCGGAGGTCAAATTGTTTGCGGCTTTGCAAAATATAGAGGCCAGCTTAAAAAAGATGGCAATCCAATGTGGCACTGTGTTTATAAATTTCCTTTTGATTACTATGCTCTTTATGATGAAAATAACAAATTAATTAAAACCGCTTTCCCTGAAGAATATTCTTCTTTATTAGCCAAACGGAAAAAGAATTTTGTGATAAAGAAAATACATTATTCTGGTTGCCCCCGGTGGAATTACACTTGACATATTGCTTTAGCCATAGTAATATCATTATATGTCTATACCTTTATTCAAAAGTCATTATAGCATTGGTAAATCTATATTAACATTAAAGCCTCCTGCTAAAGTACAAAAAGGAGGCGCAGATAGCATCATTGATATAGCTTTAGATGCTGGTTTAAAAGAAGTTGTACTCATAGAGGACACAATGCATGGATTTTTGGAAGCTAAAAAAACTTGCGATGAAAATAACCTACAATTAATTTTTGGCATTAGAGTGAATATGTGCCAAGAATATGAGGTAGAAAAAGAAAGGGTACCATTTCATAAAATCATTGTCATAGCTAAAAATGATGAGGGAATTAAAAAACTTTACAAAATATATTCTTACATCCATTGTGATCAAGACAATAAAGTTACGGAAAAAGATTTAAAGAAAATGTGGAATAAAAAAGATTTAATGCTAGCTATTCCATTTTATGATTCTTTTATTTACCAAAATAATTTTAAGTACGAGGCAAACTTTATGCACGACTTAACAGCTTATGATCCAGTTTTTTTTATAGAAGACAATCATTTACCTGTAGACTTATTATTAAAACAAGCTGTTGAAGAGTTTGCTTCAGCGAATAACTTTAACACGCAAAAAGTTAAATCTATTTACTACCGTAATCGAAAAGACTTGACAGCATTTCAAACTTATAAGATGATAACAAATCGTTCATTTGGGAGAAGAGCTTCAATACACGCTCCTAATTTAGATGGGTGCGGTAGCGAAGAATTTAGTATGGAAAGTTGGCTGGATGCAAATTAACACCAAAACAGTTCATAAAAATTGGGGCAGCGAACTATGGCTAGCTAATAATAAAAAACATGATTACTGTGGTAAAATTCTAACAATTAATTCAGGCTTCAGTACCTCATTACATTTTCACGCTAACAAGCACGAAACTTTTTATATTTTAGAAGGCGAGCTGGAAGTGATTACAATTGATACTGAGACAACAAAAGAGTCATTACACTGCTTGATGCCGGGAGATAGTTTTGAAATTAATCCTTATATTCCTCATCGCTTATGTGCGAATGGAGGGCATGTTAAATTTATAGAAATTAGTACTTTCCATCAGGATAGCGATAGCTATAGGATAATTAAATAAAATTTGTCCCGGTAGCTCAATTGGATAGAGCATCTGCCTTCTAAGCAGAGGGTTTCTGGTTCGAGTCCAGACCGGGACACCAAAAAACATATAAAATTTATACAAAAAAACTAAAATATTTTTGGCAAAATCGTCATATGAAAATACTTAAAAACTTATGGTTAATTTGGTGCAGAACTGTTGACCATCGTATAGGTAAAACAGATGATGATGAGCCAGATATACCTATATTATCACTAAAACAAGCACAAGTAAGTTTATTTTTAAGAACTTTTATCATCTTAGTGAATTTAATTACTTGTTTTTTTATAATAGCAAACATAATATATAAATGGTAAACGAAGAGCACATAATAGAGGTTTTAAATGATCTTTTAGAAAAAGATGAGTCGTCAATGATAGCACTTTTATCCCTCGTCGTACCGACAACACATAAGGTTTTAGAGGATTATGATGTAAGGTTTGGTAGTAGGGCAAGCGTTTACCCTCAATTAGGGTTAATTACAATTTTAAATAAAATTATTGAAGACTCAGGTAAAAAAATTAAATTTAAATACAATTGCGATCCAGTCAGCATGGAGATGCAACCTAGCTGTTTCAGTTTAATAGATCGCTAGCCGGTGTGGTGGAATTGGTAGACACGACGGACTTAAAATCCGTTTCCCATTGAGGGAGTGTCGGTTCGACTCCGACCATCGGTACCACTTTAGGGAAAATGAGGGCAACTTAAAAATAAAATAAAATGAAATTCAAACAACAGATATTATTAAAACATAAACACGGCATTACCGCGCAATGGATAAGCGACGATTACAACTCTATGGCAATAGCGACCTATATGCAGATCGAAATTAAAACAAAAGATGTAAACGGGGAAAACGTGGTGGTTAAAAGGTGGTGTTTAACAAATTGTAGCGGGCCTTGGACAGGGGTTTCTGAAGACGGGAAAAGTTTAGTTATTAACCCCGGTTTTGAAGAGGGAAGAAGTAAAATCGCTGGGGATGCTGATATTCTTCTAACTGCGTTTAATGCTTATATTGGAGGCCCAGCAGTAATCAAATCATATTGGAGTGGCGCTCTTCATGGGATAGTAGATGATCCAGACATGTTCCCTAATGATTAGGTTAAAAAAATGAAAAAAAATTTATTTTTGTCTCCGCACCTTCAAGTTCAAGCCTCCGAAATTGAAGGTCGCGGAGTTTTTTCTTCTCAAGATATTACAAAAGGACAGTTAATAGAGGAAGCGCATATGATTCTATTAAAGAACCCTAAGTGGGAAGATTGCGATGAAGAATTATCTCGTTTTGTTTTACCGTGGATTGAATTAAGATCCGATTGGGAGGAGTTTTGTGAGCAGCATGGAGGAATTTTAGAGCAACACGCGACTCGCCCTGTTGCAGTTTTAGGCTTTGGAATGATATATAATCATTCAGATGATCATAATATTGATTATTATGTTGACAAGCGTCAGTATTCCTGTTCATATAAATCCAATAGGAATATTCCCGCAGGGGTTGAGCTAACTATCAATTACGGCGAGAATTATTTTAGAAATTCAAATATAAAAAAGAAATGACCAATAGCTTATTGAGGTTCAAAACAAATCAAAAGTATATTGTTTTTGATTTTGAAACAGAAGGTTTAAATTTGCGTTACTCCAAGCCTTGGCAATTAGGTTTCATTGTTGCGCAAAATAAAAAAATTATAGAGAGGCATGATATCCATATTGATTTTGAAGACTTAAATGTATCAAAAGATGCCGCAAGAGTAACAGGTTTCTCATGGGAAATATACAATAAAAAGAAAAAAGACAAAAATAAAGTTTTATCCTTTTTTGATAAATTTCTTTATAATCCCGAGTACTTAATTATCGGCCATAATGTTATTGGTTATGATATTTATATTCACAATATTTTACGTAAAGCTTGCGGTCAGCCTACAGATTATAGCTACCTGAATCGAGTCATTGACACTAACTGTTTATCAAAAGCTTACCGGTTAGGATTAAAAACAGCAGACTCTAATAATCTTACTTTATGGCAATATAAATTAAACAATTACATAAAACGAGGAATGAAAACAAGCCAGATTGCGATGCTCAAAGAATTTGATATTGAATTTAATAAAGATAAATTGCACGACGCTATTTATGATGTAGAAATGACTTTAAAACTTTTTCACAAATTAATCTGGAACATTGAAGTATGAGTTTTTTAAATCAATTTAAAAAGTATGACGAGTGTGCACCTCCCGGCGTTTTACTTCCTAAGATTAATATCGACCCTAAATATTACAAAGAATTGGGGATAGCTAAAAATAGCACTAATATTCGATTTTTAAGAGCTCTATGCTGGAAAAATATGCAAGAGTATGGACTCTCTAAAAAAGATACAGTCTACTTAGATAGAATGACAATGGAGCTTGAAATTCTTGAAGAATTAGGATTCATTGATTATATTTTATTAAATTGGGAGGTATTAAATTTTTGTAGAGAGCAAAATATTCCTACAGGTCCGGGACGTGGTTCCGCCGCAGGAAGTCTTGTTCTATTTTTTCTAGGAGTTACTAAAGTAGACCCTATTAAATATAATTTATTTTTTGAAAGATTTGTTTCCAAGAGCCGAGCTAAAAAAATAAAAGGAAAAGATGGAATCACCTATTTAGACGGAAGTTTATTGGCTGATGTTGACAACGATATTGCTTATGACAGACGCGCTGAGGTCATTAACTATATTAAACAAAAGTATGAAGGCCGTACTTGTAAAATTTTAAATTTAGTTACACTAAGCGGGAAATTATGCATTAAAGAAGTAGGTAAATTAGTAGCTCTAAAAGATGAGGAGGAGATGAATGATATTAGTGATCAAATCCCAGTTACTTTTGGTAAAGTAGCACCACTAAAGCAAGCAATAGAAGAGAATGACAAATTTGCTAAATGGACAGAAGAAAATACAATTGCTTTTTCAATTGCTATTAAACTAGAAGGACTAATCAAAAATACAGGAGTTCATGCTTCAGGTATTGCTATTTCGCACGATAAATTAACAGACATTTGCCCTATACAAAAAACTAAAGAAGGCGATTTGATATCATGTTACGATATGAACTGGATTGCAGAACTAACAGTTAAATTTGATATTTTAGGGCTAAAAACTTTAACAGTTTTAAATAACGCTAAAACACTTTTAAAAGAAACTAAAGGATTGGATATAAATTTCGAAGAGATAGATTTATCAGATGACTTTATTTATAAAAATTTACAAGAGTTAAGGCACAGAGGAGGGCAAGGACTGTTCCAAATTGAAGCAGATACTAATTTTGATGTATGTTGCACAGTCAAACCACGAGATTTAGAAGAAATTTCTGCTGTTGTTGCTATTGCTAGACCGGGAGCTTTAGAATTTAAAGATCAGTATGCTTCTTATGTTCGTACAGGTGAGTCAGAGTTGGTTCATCCAGAGTTTTCTAAAATTTTAGATTACACAGGAGGAATTCCACTTTATCAAGAACAGCTTATGCAGATGGCTGTTCATGTTGGGTTTACTTTAGATGAAGCAGAACAGTTAAGGAGAATAGTGGGTAAGAAAAAGGTCTTAGAAATGCCTAAGTGGAAAACGAAAATTGAAGAAAAAATAACTGAGAATAATTTGGAAAAAAAAGTCGGAGATATTCTTTGGAAAGTTGCGGAAGATAGTGCTAATTATTCTTTCAATAAATCCCATTCGATTAGTTATGCTATTCTATCAGCTTGGACTACTTATGTTAAATTTAAATACCCTCAAGAATTTTTTATATCTTTGTTAAAGATGGCTAAAAATGAAGCTGACCCATTCGCTCAAATATCTAAAGTTTCAGCAGAACTATCCATTTATGATATCAAATTACTTCGGCCAGATTTAATTAAGTCTCAACAAGATTTTTCTGTTGAAGGAAAAGATATTCGGTATGGCTTGAACGCAATCAAAGGAGTAAGCGAACGAAGCTTGCAAGCTATTTTGGATTATAATGATTACATTCAACAAATAGGAGGCTCATCGAAATTAAATAAATTTGAAATATTTGAAGCAGCCAAACAAGCTAAAATTAATATAGGTTTGCTTTCAGGTTTAATTCAAGCAGGAACATTAAACTCTTTAGTAGGTACTAATTCTCGAGCTAGACTAGTATTAGAAGCTCAATCATATAATATTTTAACAGATAGAGAGAAAAGAATCGCTAAGGCTTATGCACCAGAGCATGGAGATGATATTCTAAAAATTATTACTTTAACGAACAATAAAGAAGCACCTTTAATTGGAGATGACAATCGTCTTTTTATGAAAGAATCCAGACTTAATACTTTTATGTCTAAATATAGGCCTTATAAAGAAATTTATGATAAGAATTGTCAGAATAAAAATGATGATTTTGCTAGTTGGTATTTTGAAAAACAATTGTTAGGGTATAGTTACAGTAAGAAATTAAGAGATGCATTAAAATTCCGTGATTCTCGAACTATGGTAGACTCAAGAGACATTTTAGATTTAAATGACAATGCTGCCGTAAAGATTATATGCACCGTTAAATCGTGTATCAAAAGAACAAGTAGAAATGACAAAAAATATTATTTCATCATTGCTGAAGATGAAACAGGTGAATTTAAATCAATGTTTATGGAAAGAGAGCATATTCCTTTTTTACAAAAAGGAAAAAGCTTGCCAGAAAAAGATTCTATAGCTATAATATTCGGACGTAAATCAAATACAACAGTTTTTGTTCACGATATTAACGTTCTTGACAACAAAATATACATGAAACTTTCAGATATTAAATGATCTCAGAAAACCAAGATATAAATTTTACACCTCGCTCTCAAAAGTTATTGCAGATTTGCAAGAAAATAGCATCTGAATTTAACTATGATGAGATTAATGTTAGCCATTTGTTTGCAGCTTTCTTTGAACTTAAGAAAAGTAGGGGTACCGAAATTCTTATTGAAGCAGGAATGGATTTAAATAATTTCAAACACTATTTATATTCAAGTGTCTTACAGAAACAATCAAAAGAAAAAAAATTAGACGACTATAAAGTTTCTAAAGAAGTTAAAGGAATTATCACTTCTGCTCGGGAGCTAGCCGCTGATCTAGGACATTCATGGGTAAGTGCTGAACATATTTTCTTAGCTATTTTTAAAGATCTAGATAATGTTCCTGATGAGATATCAATGTTTCTCGGGGTTGATATTCAATTTGTTACAACTAAAGTATTAGAATATTTATGCGATAATGAAGGAGACTCTTCACCGCAATCTTTAACGGAAAGTAATATTCAGGATATCATTAGCAGCTCAACTACAACAGGTAATTTTCCTATATTAGAAAAGTTTGCCACAAACATGACTCACCGAGCCTTAGAAAATAAATTAGATCCTGTTTACGGAAGGAGAGAAGAACTTAAAAAGCTTGAAGATATATTAAACCGCAGAAAAAAGAATAATGCTATCATTATAGGAGAAGCTGGCGTGGGCAAAACAGCGGTTGTAGAAGCTTTAGTTCAAAATATTGTATCAAATGATTCGTCTTTCTTTTTAAATAATAAAGTTTTTTATGAATTAAATTTAAGCTCCATGATAGCAGGGACTAAATATCGTGGAGAATTTGAAGCTCGTATTAAAGATATAATAGAAGAAGCTAAAAATGAAAATATAATATTATTTATCGATGAAATTCACACTTTAATTGGAGCTGGAGATGCTGAAGGGGCTTTAGACGCTGCAAATATACTAAAGCCAGCCCTTTCAAATGGAGAAATAACAATTATTGGAGCTACTACTTTTAAAGAGTATCGACAAAAATTTGTTAAAGATAAAGCTTTAGACCGACGCTTCCAGCCTTTAGTTGTCAATGAGCCAACCAAAGAAGAAACTTTAGATATTATAACTCGTAAAAAGAAGGTTTATGAAGATTATCATTCAGTTGAAGTATCAAATGAAATTTTAAATGATATTGTAAGTTATTCAGATAGATATATGGCGGATTCACAATTTCCTGATAAAGCTATTGATTTAATGGATTTAGCTTGCAGCCATGTTAAAGTTCAAAAAGTTATTAAACCCAAAAAAATATCTGACCTTGAAAGTAAACTAGTACATTCCTTTGTTAGCGAGGGTAATTCTTTTCAAGATATGAGTGAAGAACAAAGTATAATTTTTGAAGCTTTACGCAAATCTTTAAATACATGGACCAGCAATATACAAAAAAATAAATACAAGTTAACTCGTAGGCATCTATTTGAAGTTTTAGCAGCTAAAACTAATATTCCTATAGATGAGTTTTTAAAATCCGAAACAGATAAGTATTTAAAATTAGAAGGCAAGCTTAAAAAAAATATTATTGGCCAAGATGAGCCAGTCGAAACAATCACGAAGTGCCTTATGAGGCATAAAAGTGGTCTAAGAGATGTTAATCGCCCTATAGGTTCATTTTTATTTCTAGGTACAACTGGAGTAGGAAAAACATTTTTAGCGAAATTGCTATCGGATCATTTTTTTGGGTCCAAGGAAAGTTTCATCCATTTAGATATGTCAGAATTTTCTGAAGAGTCTAGTGTTTCAAAATTAACAGGATCAAACCCCGGTTACATAGGTTATGAAAATGGAGGGATTCTTGTAGAAAAAATAAGTAAAAACCCTCATTCAGTTGTTTTATTTGATGAGGTAGAAAAAGCACATCCTAAGGTTCATCAGATGTTATTGCAAGTTTTGGATGAAGGGAGATTAACCGATTCTCAGGGTAGAGTGGCTAGATTTCATAATTCCATTATTATAGTCACTGGAAATATAGGCTCAAAACAGTTATCACAAACTCAAACATTGGGCTTCGGAACCGATAATGTTGAAGAATCTAATATTAAAGACGCTTTTAAAGAAGTTAAAAAGCTTTTACCTCTTGAATTAATTAATCGCTTTGATGATGTTTTATTTTTTAATAAATTATCTGACGCTCATTTAAAGCATATTATTAAGAATGAATTGAAAAAACTTAAACAAAGCGCATCTAAAAATGGACTTAATCTTTTGTTTTCCAGAAATTTAAGCGACTTTGTTTTTAACAAAGTCACTGACAAAGAGTTCGGAGCGCGATCTATAAAAAGAATTATACAAAAACAAATATCGGATGTTATTTCACGAGAAATAGTGAGTAACTCTGACATTACTGATTTTGAGGTAAAATATGACAAAAAATCTGATAAAGTTTGTGTGGATTTTTAATTTAACGTGTATAATATACTTATATGAAAGCACTCTTAGGCAAAAAAACCTATTTTACCGCCGGTGCAGCGGTTTTAACGGCTCTCGGCGGATATTTCGCTGGAGAGGTAGATTTATCCACAACGATTCAAGGTGTTTTCGCAGCTTTGATGGTCATATTTTTACGTCAAGGGGTAACTTCTGAAGTTAAAAAAGCGGTAAAAAAAACAGAAGATTGATTACTATGTCTGTTAGAAGAAGAAGGCTTAAAGCCCAAATTCAAGCTCAAAGTGCAACCGGTCCAGCTCAAAGTGCAACCGGTCCAGCTCAAAGTGCAACCGGTCCAGCTCAAAGTGCAACCGGTCCAGCTCAAAGTGCAACCGGACCAG
>Ga0222717_10002787_pt1 | contig 13352 bp, 10 predicted proteins | sample C33_18DmetaG_FD_165053 | JGI IMG/M metagenome (GOLD analysis project Ga0222717, IMG submission 165053) | Estuarine water microbial communities from San Francisco Bay, California, United States - C33_18D | ecosystem: Environmental > Aquatic > Marine > Unclassified | place: USA: California...
AACTGGCCGAGCCGACATGCCATTGTCCTCCCAGGCACGAAATCCATGATCGTGAGCAAAGCGCAATTCATCGAGCAAACCTCCAGGCGCCGAATTCTTGAACATGCCAAAATGCGGAGCGTATTTCAGCGTAAAGGGCTTGTGCTTTTCCTGGGCAGAAAGATCAAACAGGAAGCTGCCTGACAATCCGGCCACGGCTCCTGCGGCAAAGAATTTTCGTCGATTCATGGAAGTGAGTGAATCACTTACGAGGCGCGAAGGTCAAGGGCGTCTCCGGCGTTTCTGCGGGGAAGCGTCCCTGATCGATATTCAGCTTCGTCGTGTCGAGACGAGGCAGGACATACTTGGCAAAAAGCTCGCACTCATCGATGTGAGGATAGCCCGAGAAAATAAAAGCCCGCATTCCCATGTCAATGTATCGCTGCAGCTTCTGGTAAACCTGGTCGGGATTCCCCACAATTGCACTTCCACAACCGGAACGCGCTCGCCCAACGCCAGACCAGACATGGTCCTCAATGTAGTCATCTTCCGACTGGGCGCGAAGTTCATCCTGGCGCTGCACGCCTGCAGACTTGGAGTCCTGGGAGCGATTTTTAATCTCTTCTCCTTTGTCAGCATCCAGTTTGGAAATGAGACGATCAGCTGCCGCCCGCGCCTCTTCCTCTGTCTCGCGAACGATCATGTGGATGCGGAGACCAAAATCAATCTTGCGTCCAAAACGAGACGCCAGCGTCGACATTTCACTCATCGTCGCGGCAAGCCGATCTTCTGTCTCGGGCCACATCAAAAAGACATCACAGTGCTCAGCGCAGAGAGCTTTGGCACCCGGGGAAATGCCTCCAAAGTAGAGTAGCGGACCACCGTTCTGCTGGTACGGCTTAACCGCATCGATGTTCGGAATCTGCAGATTGTAAAACTCGCCTTTGAAGTCAATCTCGTCCTGCGTCCAGCATTGCTTGAGAATTTCAATCACCTCTCGGCCGCGAGCGTAGCGCTTTTCACTATCAATGCGCTCTCCCGGTAAATCCGACGAAATGATATTCACCGTGAGCCGTCCCTGGGCGATGTGATCGATCGTCGCAAGATGCCTCGCCAGCATCGGTGGATGAATTTCTCCCATGCGAACCGCGATGAGTTGGTTGATCTGCTCCGTTTGCGCCGCCATCGCCGCTGCGAACGGAAGAGGCTCCTGACCAACCACGAAGCCTGACGGAAGCAGAATATTCTGATAGCCGAGCCGGTCTGAAGTTTTCACAATATTTCCGCAATGCTCGTAGCTGCTGCGAAGCTTCCCGTCGGGGACGCCAAGAAATTCATAGTCGTCTGCACAGAGCGCGGAAAACCAGGCGACTTCGACTTTCGGATTGGGAGTTCGGATTTCGATGGGAGGTGCTGAATTGGCCATGTCAGTAGTAAGGAAATGGAGGCAAATCCGAAGAGATTCCCGCCTCCGTTAATACGGAAATAACAAAAAATAATTTCATCTGCAACAAATTATTTTTCTGGCAGAAGAAGCTCAGTCTGCAAGCATTTGCACTATGAGCCACTCGAACGAAGATCAGTTTTTGACCCGTCGCAATTTCGTCGAAAAAACCTCTGCCGCTTCGGCGACGACACTTGCTCTCGCCGCCGGTCTGCCGGTCCACGCTACCAACGGGAGCGAAACATTGAAGCTGGGCCTCGTTGGATGCGGAGGTCGTGGCGCAGGCGCCGCGAATCAGGCACTAACAGCAGACGACAAAGTTACGCTGCATGCCATGTGCGATGTAGATCGTGAAGTCATGGACAAAGCCCGGGATATTCTCGAGAAGAACAAGACGGGGCGAATTGATGTTCCCGAAGACCGGAAACACTCCGATTTCGAAGGCTATAAGCGTGTCATTGCCGAATGCGATGTCGTCATTCTCGCAACCTCTCCCGGTTTTCGCCCCCAACATTTTGAAGAAGCCGTCGCTCAGGGAAAACACGTCTTCATGGAAAAGCCCGTCGCCAGTGATGTGAACGGAATCAAGCGAGTCATCGAAGCTGGCGAAGCCGCCAAGGCGAAAAACCTCAAGGTTGCCGTCGGCTTGCAACGCCGCCACCAACCAGGCTACCAGGAATGGATCAAGCGCATCCAGGATGGAGCTATCGGAGAAATCCGCACGATCCGCGCGCTGTGGAACGGCTCTTCCCGCCCCGGAAAACCTCGCATGGAAGGCGAGAGCGAACTCGAATACCAGATTCGGAATTGGTATTACTTCACCTGGCTTTCCGGTGATCACAATGTCGAGCAACACGTTCACAATCTCGACGTCGCCAACTGGATTATGGGAGAGCAACACCCCGTCAAAGCCCGGGGCATGGGCGGACGAGAAGTTCGCAACGCGCCCGAAAACGGACAAATCTACGACCACCATTTTGTCGAATACGAATACGCCGACGGCACGCTCCTCTACAGTCAGGCCAGGCAGATTCCTGAATGCATGCGCGATATCAGCGAGTCCGCTATTGGAACACTCGGACGTGCCAACCTGATGCAGCGCGAGTTCACCATCTCCGGCCCGAACAAAGCCAGCAAACAATTTCGAAAAAACGAAAACGGGCACCAGCTCGAACACTACCCCTTCTTCGAAGCCATCCGGAAAGATCTTCCGCACAACGAGGCCAAGCGTGGTGCCCTCGCCACCATGACCGCCATTCTCGGGCGCATGTCGAACTATTCCGGACAGGATGTCACATGGGAAGACGCTATGGCATCCAACCAGACCCTCGTTCCAGACGACCTCGTGGACTTTTCCTCCCCCGCCCCGGTTCAGCCGGATGAAGAGGGACGATACCCCGTCGCAGTCCCCGGGGTTACGGATCCTTTCAAAGTCTGGTATTGACCCCGACAACTCCAACTGACACAACAACGTGATATCGAACAGGGTTTACTCAACGAACTAACCCTGTTAAATCTACCGCCCAATCCTGTTAGATTTTTCGCCCTTATCCAAATCCCATCATGTCCAACCAAATCGAATCGAACACCAAGTGGTATCAAGGAATCACACGCTACGAGTGGCTTGTCCTCATTATCGCATCCGCCGGCTGGATCTTCGACGTCTACGAAGGTCAGATTTTCAACCTTACCCGTGGCGATATGCTCGCCGAAATTCTGGGCCAGGAATTGGGTAGTTCGGATGTGAAGAAATACGGGGAGTGGTTTCTCAGTGTATTTCTTCTCGGTGGAACTATTGGCGGAATCTTGTTCGGCATCTTAGCAGATCGATACGGTCGTCGATCCATCATGATCGTGACGATCCTGATGTATTCTATTTTCTCGGGCCTCACCTACTTTGCTACGGAACTCTGGCACGTATCAACTCTTCGCTTTCTAGTCGCAATGGGAGTCGGGGGAGAATGGGCAGTTGCCGCAGCTCTTGTTTCCGAAGTATTTCCGAAAAAAGCTCGGGCTCAGGCATCCAGTATTTTCCATTCTTCCTCCGTTGTCGGAACCTGGTTGGCAGCAATTGCGGCTTATCTCGTGAATACCAACTGGCAGTATGCCTATCTCGTCGGTGTCCTTCCAGCTCTGCTCATTGTCTGGGTCCGCGTCTCAGTCAAAGAACCGGAAAAATGGAAGGAAGCTCGTGCCGCGGCCAAAGCGGGAACACAAAAACAAGGAAGCCTCATCGAACTATTCTCGGTCGCTCCCTGGAATGGTCGAGCGATTGGGGCCATGCTTATGGCAGCGGTGGGTCTCGGAACTTTTTGGGCGGTCTGTATCGCTGGCCAGGATCTGGCCCGTGAAAGACTTGTAGCCGATGGAGTTGACCCGGCAGAGGCCTCCCAAAAAGCCAAGCTGGCTTACGGAATCATTCAAACAATCGGAGGCGGACTCGGCCTAATTCTTTTCGGTCCTATTTCCTCAAAAATCGGCCGTAAAAAGACATTTATCCTTTTTCATGTCGCCGCCTTCATCATAACTCCCATCGTTTGTTTCGTTCCGACCAGTTATTCGATGCTTCTCGCGCTCTTGCCGATTTTCGGATTTTTTACGCTGGGAATGCATGCGGGCTACGCAGTTTACTTCCCCGAACTATTCCCCAACCGCCTCCGCGCCACAGGGATGAGCGTCGGATTCAATGGCGGCCGGATTATCGCAGCCTTCACAATTCTGGGTCTCTCTGGAAGCATGAAAGCTTCGATGGAACTCACCACTGCCGTTAGTTATCTCGGTGGATTCTTCCTACTCGGTGCGATCATCATTCTTTTCCTTCCTGAGACCAAAGGCCAGGAACTTCCCGAATAATGTAGGTCCGGAAATTTCCTCATGGACCCGGCCACGCTTGAGAGCCTCCTGCTTCGGGAGATTCGAAAGTCTAGTGAGATCTCGCGCCGCGACCTAGCTGACCGGCTAGGCGTAGCGCGATCTACCGCTGGTCGCCGGGTCGACAGCCTGATCGAGCGCGGCCTGCTTCGCGAGAAAGGACTCGAGGAGCGATCCGGCGCTGGGAGACCCAAGCGCTTTCTCGATCTCGTCGGAGGCCACGGCTGCTTTCTCGGGATCGACTTTGACGCGCGCTTCCTCTATGTGGCGCTTGTTGATTTCGCTCAAAAAACGATTTCGGAAAAACAAATCTCGCTGGGCAGAAACCCAACTCGAAAAAAAGTCCTCGGCATTCTTCGCGACACTCTCGAGTTTCATCATCAACAAGCTCCTTCTCCCATCATTGGACACGGGATCGGCGTGCCGGGACGAGTGCAGCAGAGCGAACGCATCGCGCTGGGATACCCTTACATCAGCGACTGGGAGAATGTCGATCTCTGCGCGGAACTTCAACTGACTGCGGAACAACTCTGCATCGAGAACAACACCCGGACCATTGCCCTCGGGGAATACTGGCTCGGCAAACCCGACTCGATTGAAAATCTCGTCTGTCTCAGCATACGAACAGGAATTTCCGCTGCCGTGATTTCCGACGGAAAACTCTTTCGAGGTCATCACGAAACTGCCGGAGAGATCCGGGGATGGAATGTCCTCGGGGCCACCAGCGGCAAACGTGCGTGGCTCGAAGACGAAGCCACTGTCCGCAGCATTGGTAAAAAATCGAAAACCGCGCCCGGCGAATGGGAAGCTTTTATCGAAGGCTGTCTCGCAAGCGATGCAAAATCGCTCGGTGCTCTTGACCAGTTCATCTCCCTGCACGCCGATACGGTTACGCGGCTCATTCAACTGTCCGATCCCGAGCTTGTCGTAGTTGCCGGTGCCTTTAACGAACTTGGCGATCTCTACCTCGAAAAACTACAGAGCAAGTGTCGCAGGTTCCTGACAGATCATTATTTTCCACCGCCGGAAATTCGATATGTGAAACGCGCTGAATTCGCCGGTGCTCATGGAGCCGCTGCTCTGGCCGCCCAGAACTTCGTCCCCGGCGAAGAGTGAACTCCCCTATCGAGTCGATACAGACATTCGCCAAATGGAAGCGAGAATCACGGGAGTACTCTCCTCGGTCACATCCATCTCCTTTTCCTCTTTTTCACCCCCGGTCGTAATCGCAGAAACAAGTGACTTTACCTTAAGCTTGTTCTCTTCGCTTCCATATGCCCAGCCATACTCGAGGACGAGGTCGAACCATTCCCTAATTAGCGCAGGTGTCGAATAACAGAAAAATGATGCTGCAGGACGATACGCTAATGAACCTCGAACAACTCCTGCTCTCTCCTGTCATCGATAAGAAAATCAGGATGCTCAGCGTACAAATCATGGATCGTGACGCCTTCCAGATCGGAGATTTCTGCGAGTATCGCCGCATTAGCGCGAGATCGATCGAGGCCACGATGTGCGAGTATGACTATTGTCGATTTCATATTTTCATGAAAGATCGGTAACAGAGGAGACGGCAATGCGACCGCAAAACTTCTTTACCACATTATGAGGCATCCGCAAAACTGTGCTATGAAAATCCCTTTTCTAAAATGGCTATGTCTCTTCGCTTTCTCTTTTGTAGTGGGAACCATGTCGGCCACAGCCCAGCTTGAGGCGGGTTTCTCCACGATGGATATCACTCCCCCGAAATGGCCAGTCACTCTGCGTGGATCTTTCAATCCGAAGCCAACAGACGCAGCCCATGATCCTCTACATGCGAGGTCGTTTGCATTTCGAAATGGCGAAGGGCGAGTCGTGATGACCGTCGTCGATATCCTCTATATTTCACAGGACAAGATCGATGAGATTAAGGCAGAAGCAGCCAGGCGCAGCGGCTGGAGAACGACGGAAATGTTGATCTCCGGAACCCACACCCACTCGGCTCCCTCTGCCGATGGCTCCAGCGAAGAGCCTGCAGAAGTTGCGTTTCGCCAGCACGCCTTCGATGGGATCGTCAAAGCGATCACCTCCGCGATTGATCGACTTGAGCCGGCCAAAATGGCTTTCGGCTCTGCCGAAGAGGCTTCGGAGGTCTTCAATCGACGCTGGTATCTGAAGGAAGGAACCATGCCACCCAACCCATTCGGAGGAATCGACAAGGTAAAGATGAATCCGCCCCGCGACCTCATCGTAAAACCTGCCGGTCCAATCGATCCCGAAGTCGCCGTCATCGCAGTGAAAAACGGTCGAAACAAACCGATGGGACTATTTGCCAATTATGCTCTGCACTATGTCGGCGCCGTTCCGAACCGCAGCGTATCGGCTGACTATTTCGGGCAGTTTGCGGAACTCGCCAAGTACAAGGTTGGCGGCCGAAATGCACCGGACGACTACGTCGCGATACTCTCAAACGGTACCAGCGGCGACATCAACAATATCGATTTTCGTGGAAAGCGCCCACCCCGGGCTCCTTTCGAGCAGATTCAGCAGGTTGCCACGAAAGTTTCGGATGCTGCTCACAAGGCCGTGAAGGACGTCGAATTCCAATCGAATCTCCCAGTCAGCATCGTGGAGCGGCGGGTCACCTTGAAAAATCGAAAGCCAGACCCCGCCCTCATCGAGAAGTCGAAAAAGATTCTCGAAATGACGGGAGAGGAACTGAAGAGAGAGCCGCGTCTCGCGATCCACTATGCGATGCGTGCCCTGCGTCTCAACGAGGGACCTGATGAAACCGACGTGGCGATACAAGCGATACGCCTTGGAGACCAGGCAATCGTTTCCCTGCCGTTTGAAGTGCTCGTCGAAATCGGAATGGAGCTGAAAGAGAAAAGCCCGTTTGAACGAACCATGATCGTTGAACTCGCTAACGGAGGATTTGGCTATCTACCACCACCCCACCAGCACGAGCTCGGCGGATACGAGACATGGCTCGGAACAAGCAAAATGGAGAAGCAGGCTTCTGTCATTCTGACGAAGCACCTCCTCGAAATGCTGGAGGAGTTGAAGAAGCAGTAGCTTCGACGGTTATGAATGAAGGGAAGGAAATTGCTCCTTCCCACGAAATCACCGCCTCTACTGCTTGTCCCCTGCTGAGGGAGACCACTCTTCCTCTTCTGGAGTGGAGCCTTCCGAGGCTTGATCATCAGAAGGGACCTCTTCCACCCTGATCTCGGCTTCCGCAGCTTCTTCCACCGGAGCCGGCTCTTCAGAGGGAGCCTCCTCGGCGCTGGTTTCAGCTTCAGCGGCTTCAGCAACTTCAGCAACTTCAGTTTCAGCGGTTTCAGCAACTTCAGTTTCAGCGGTTTCAGCTTCGGAAGTCTCGGGAGCTTCCTCTACCTGCGGTTCAGCCTCGGCTGCCCCGCCCTTGTCGGCTGCTTCTCCGGTAAACGCGGTAACTTTCAACTGGTGGCCCATGAAGGACTTCCCTTGCAAAAGTTCGACGGCAGTTTGCGCGCCTTCGACTTCGGAAAATTCCACTTTGAGATCCTGAGTCAGCTTATCAGCGCCTTCGCCAACAGCCTCTTTGCTGGCGACAGCTCCGATTCCGCCGAAAAGATCCTGAATATCCTGATCCGATGCATCAGCATTCACATTGCCAACAAGCAGAATCGGAGATTCCACTTTTTCGATTTCGATCTGGCGAACCTGGCGGCTTTGCTTCTTTTCCTCATCAGCACCACGACCACCACGTCGGTCACGAGGCTTGCGCTCCCGCCGACTTCTATCACCGCGATCTGAAGAGGATGATTCTCTGCGACCGCCCTCGTGGCGACCGCCATCACGATCGCTCCGCGATCTCGAATCACCACGCCGATCATCGCCTGATCGTGGCTTCTGCGCCTTGGCTCCTGTGACAAAAATACTGCGCCCCTGGATTTCCTTGTCATTCAACTTGGAGGCCGCAGCCTTGGCTTCCTCCAGCGAACTCATTTCCACGAAAGCAAACCCCTTGGAACGACCGGAACCTCCGTGACGGACAACAGAAGCTTCCTTCACCGTTCCGCTTCCCGAGAAAACTTCATTCAATTCCTCATCTGTTACATCATAACTGAGGTTTCCCACATAAAGACGTGGAATCGTTGGCTCGACGATCTCTGGCTTTCGTCTTGTTCCGCCCTTTTTGGAAGAAGCGGACTTTCTCGACGACAGTTTCCGCGAGCCGGATTTGGGCTTATTCCCCGGATCGATCAGACCAAAGCTGATTGCTTTGAGAAATTTCTGAAAACCAGTCAATTGCGGCTGACGAGGTTGACGGCGACCGCCCCGATTGCCGCCACCCTGACGACTGCCCTGGTTTCGATTTCGAGAGTCGCCACCTTGGGAACTGCGATTTCCTGAACTTCTTCTTCGGGGGCCGCCGCTTCGCGAGCCTCCACGATTACGATTATTTCCTGACGATGATTCAGACATACTTATTCTTTCTTTGCGATCCGACCGTCGGTCGTGATTCTTCCAAATTTTAAAACGGGATATCATCGTCAGCTTCCTGACCATGACCACCTGGAGGCTCGTTCAAGTGCGAAGGAGGAGCGATTTGATCACTGAATCCTCCGTCTGCGGGAGCAGCACTACCTCCGCCAACTTTTTCCAACTTCCAGGCATTGAGGTTCACGTAGTAACGACCGTTGTACTCATTTCCACGGATATCAAAAGTCACTTTGACCTGGTCGTCCGTGTTGAGTCCATCTGTGAGAGCGGTCTTTTCTTTGACGCACTCAAATTTGATCATCTGCGGGTAGTTTCCATCCGCTACTTCCACGACGAATTCTCGCTTCGAGAATCCGCTCGCGAATGTCTGAATTTCGTTAATTACTTTAAGGGTTCCTTCCAATTCGAAATTTTTAGCCATAGGTCTTATTGGGGTGGCGCATTCGATCACCCCGTTTCGACCGAAACGAAAGCGGAAATTTCCCTTTCTTCGCACAGTCGCGAAGGACGGGGATTCTCAAAAAGGGCCCCTAATCACTCTTCGATCAGGTTCGAACCCGCTGGTCTGAACGCCGGAGTCCTCGCGGCATTTCGCTGGCTGATCTGGGTATTCAGAGTGCAGTAGTCATAGGCCCAGCCAATTCCTGCCAGCCCTGCGGTGCACAAATAGAGGATTCCCGTGATCCATTTCCCCATATAAATTCGATGGATTCCGAGAGGCCCCAGAAAGGTCTGGAGAACCCAAGCTACCGTGTAATCGATCGGTCCTTCCTTGTAGCGAAGCTCGGCTTTTTTCTCCATCCCCGGAATCAGGAAAAGGTCGACAATCCAGCCGACGAGAAAAAGTCCGCCTGTGCAAAGCCAGAGAATTCCCGTGAGAGGCTTTCCGAAATAGAATCGATGCGATCCCGTAAATCCAAAAATCCAAAGGATGTATCCGACAGTTTTGCTGTGAGTAGGTTCTCTCATGGGCGAAGAATGCCGCGAATCGCATGGAATACCAATTACAATCCGGGCACAAATTTCGAACGGGTCACCAAATTACACCAGCACATCCTTAACGACATGCCCATGCACATCGGTAAGTCGGAAATCGCGCCCCTGGAAGCGGTGAGTCAGTCTTTCGTGATCAAAGCCTAGCTGATGCAGTATTGTCGCATGCAGATCGTGAACATGAACTTCCTCATCGACCACTTCGTAGCCAAAATCGTCCGTTTTTCCGTAGACTGCGCCCGGTCGAAACCCTCCCCCGGCAGCCCACATCGTAAACGCATCAATATGGTGATCACGCCCGCCAACCTTATTATTTCGCGTTTCCCCCATCGGCGTGCGGCCGAATTCGCCCCCCCAGACAACGATGGTATCTTCCAGCAGCCCTCGTTGTTTGAGGTCGAGAACCAATGCTGCTGACGCCTGGTCGACTTGCTTTGTCACTTTCTCCAGATCCTTGCCCAAAGTCTGCCCTGGACCACCGTGGTGGTCCCAATCGGTATGATACAATTGCACAAAACGCACTCCTCGCTCCACGAGACGACGGGCGAGAAGACAGTTGTTCGCGTAGGAATTTCCTCCCGGAGTTGCTCCATAAAGATCGAGCGTCGCCTGTGATTCCCCTTTTAAATCCATCAACTCCGGCGCACTTGTCTGCATGCGATATGCCATTTCGTAGGCATTGATCCGCGTCGCAATTTCCGGATCGCTTGTCACACCGAGACGCTCCCGGTTCAGCGCGCTGACTGCGTCGACAAAATCTCTCTGCCGCTCTCTTGAAATCCCCTCAGGATTCGCCAGATTGAGAATTGGATCCCCGCTTCCACGAAACGGAACTCCCTGGTAGCTCGATGGCAAAAATCCAGCCGACCAGAGCGCATTGCCGGCACGAGGTCCGCGCGGCCCCGACTGAAGCACAACAAAGCCGGGAAGATCTCGCGACTCGCTGCCAACTCCGTAAGTTACCCACGATCCCATGCTCGGACGCCCCGGCACCTGGAAACCTGTATTCATAAAAAGCTTGGCCGGACCATGATTGAAGACCTCTGTCTTCATCCCGCGAAGCCATGTCACTTCATCAACAATCTTTCGATGATGCGGGAAGAGCTCGCTCAAAGTCATACGCGACTCGCCGTAGTGCCCGAACTTCCGTTCCGAGCCGAGGATTTTAGCATCCTGTCCCAGGAAAGCAAAACGCTTGCCTTTGACCAGAGATTCCGGCGGTTTCTGGCCGTGATACTCACGCAAAGTCGGCTTGTCCTCGAAAAGCTCGAGATGACTTGGCCCACCCGCCATGAACATGAAGATCACGTTTTTGGCCTTGGCCGGGTGATGAGATTTCCGCACCGCCATGGGATCGGAAACCGTCGCAGCCCCTGCCTCCTGATGAAGCATGTCGCTGAGTGCAATGGAACCCAACCCAACCCCGCACTTCTCGAAGAAATGGCGGCGGGTTTCGTATTGAGAAAAATCAGTCATCGTATTGATATTCAAATCTCTACTCCCTCGTAATAAATTCATCCGTGTTCATCAATGCCCGCGCCAAAGCAGACCACGACGCGGCCGTTGCCACCGAGAACGTCTTTGGGTATTCCATTGGAGCCACCTCCCCTGCCCCTTTGTCATCCTTCGCAAAAGCAGCTTCCTGCTTCTCCTGGAATCCGGCAAGCAATTCGAGTTCGTTCTCCGAAGGCTTCCTGGAATAACACAATTCGAACGCGCGGCTGATCCGGTCGCGATTGGCGGAACTATCCGCGCCCTCGACCTCTCGCAACAATCGTCCACCGAGCCCGCGAGCGAGCTCGAACATCCCTTCATCATTTGCCATGGTCAGTGACTGCAGAGGGGTATTCGATCGCACCCGTGCTGTGCAGACACTCTGAAAATCAGGAGAATCGAATGTCGTCAAAAACGGATAGGGAGCACTCCGATAAAACTTCGTGTAGAGAGCACGCCGATAGCGGTTTTCGTCTTTGGCCGCGACCCAATTGACTTTTCTCTGGGTAAACGCGTAAACCCCTTCCGGCTGCGGCGGCATTACACCCGGGCCTCCAAGTTTCGGATGAAGCAAGCCACTCGCCGACAGCGCGGCGTCGCGCACGATCTCGGCGTCAAAACGGATTCGTGCCTGTCGGGCGAGCAAGTGATTGAGCGGGTCCTGCTCCACACCGTTTTCACGATAGGAGGACTGCCGGTAGGTCGCCGAATTGACGATCAAGCGATGGAGTTTCTTCATCGACCAGCCTTTGTTTACGAACCGTTGCGCCAGCCAATCGAGTAACTCAGGGTGCGTGGGAAATGTCCCCTGCGTTCCGAAATCGTTTTCTGTCTCGACAATACCGCGACCGAAGTAGCGCATCCATACCCGATTCACTGTCACTCGCGGAGTCAGCGGATGGTCGGGCCGAACCAACCACCTAGCGAGGTCGAGACGGTTGCGAGGTTTCGCGGCACCCTTTTGCTCCAGCAAGTCCGGAAGAACTGCTGGCACCCCGGGAGCAAGTGCGCCGACCTCCTTATCGTGGCGGAGAAAATCCCCTCGGGTGTGAATGAAAGTCTCCCTCTTGTCCTCGAGATCACTCATCACCATCGTTCTCACCTGAGGCCCGATCCCGAGATCGTTGCGCGCTTTCTCCAGATCTGCGACTGCCATTCGACGCTCGACATCTGCTTTCGCAAATTCGGAGACAAGAAATTTTTTATCTTCGTCGCTCCGCTTTGCTGGATCGATGCGCAGCCTTGTCAGGATCTTTTCATCCTTCATCGGGGCAGGCGCGGTAGCTGAAATATCCAAGGCAAAACGACCGATGTTGTAATTCGAATTCTTTTCGTGTCGTAGAATCACCTCGACGGGTTCTCCGGAACCAATTGGCTCGGCAAAAGTGAATTGGATCTCGTGCTCGGCATTCATTTTCACTCCGGGTTCCGTACCCTTGCCAATATTAATCGCCCAACCGGTGTCCGGATTTCCATCGATCGTAAACGCTCCGGAAAAACCAGGCTGCGCGTGATCGTGCTCGGCATGTTTAACCACTAGCGGATTGCCTCCCTGTAGAAATTCGACACGAGTTAGAACAATATTCCCGTTCGAGGCGAGGCCCGGACCATTTTTGGGCAAGGATTCGTGAGGAAGTAACTTGAGTCGCAATGCCCCTACCGGCTTCCCTTTCGTTGGCACCTTCACTCGATAGACTTCATTCGGTCCAGCATCGGAAACAATGAGAGAATGATCCTCAAGCATTTTCATTCGTCCTCCCCCTTCCGCGAGAAAGGTAGCGGGCTTGACCCGTTTCCAATCCGCAATCACTTCGGAAATCGTCAACTCAAGCAACGCTTTCTCCCACTTGCTCTGCCGCTCCACCTTCGTCGCGTCGAGCGTCGCCAGCCTTGCTTTGGCAGCGTCCACCTTGGCAATCAACTTCGGGTCCGGATCCTTGAGGAACAACTCCCCTTCCCCGACCTCCACCGTTGCTCCGGTGTTGTTGATGTCCGTCCCCTGATTGAAGAAAGCGAACATCTCGAAGTATTCCTTGTGCGTGATCGGGTCAAACTTGTGGGTGTGACACTGCGCACATCCCAAAGTCAGCCCAAGCCAGACAGC
>Ga0222717_10002793_pt1 | contig 13338 bp, 5 predicted proteins | sample C33_18DmetaG_FD_165053 | JGI IMG/M metagenome (GOLD analysis project Ga0222717, IMG submission 165053) | Estuarine water microbial communities from San Francisco Bay, California, United States - C33_18D | ecosystem: Environmental > Aquatic > Marine > Unclassified | place: USA: California...
GTGCATCTGATACTGTTTTATATGCTAACGGTGTGTTTGCAGATATCTCAGCAGGAGCAAGTGCAAACTTTGCAAACTTTGCGGGTAATCTTACAGTTGCTAGTCAACCAAACATAACTTCTGTAGGCACGTTAACAGGTCTTCAAGTAGGCGGCGGATTATCTGTAGTAGGCAACATCGGTGGAGCCAATATTGCAATCACAGACACTGCTACATTTACTGGGCCAGTAGTCATTGACTCTCTTGGTAATCTTACAGTCTCAGGTAATGCAAACTTACAAACTTCACCTAACATAGAACTCCCAGTAGCAAACTTACACATTGATGGTGGACTCAACGGATATGTATTAGCCACTGACGGTTCAGGAGGTTTATCTTGGACTCTTAACTCAGGTGGAGGCGGTGGTGGATCACCCGGTGGTGCTAACACACAGATGCAGTTTAATGACGGTGGACTATTTGGTGGAGATGCCAATGTAGTTTACAACAAGACAACAAACACAATGACAATGGCAGGCACCCTTGTTGCCAACAACATGACAGTTGGATCAGGTGCATATGCATTTAGAACTACCAAAGTTTCAAACGGCGTTACAACAACTACATCAGCAGTAGAAATCTGTGCAACAGAAGCATCTACTGTATCGGCTATAGATTATACTATTGTAGCAACAGATCCGTCTGGTGCATCCAGACAGACTACAAAGATTACATCAGCAATTTGGAGTACGACAGTAAACTACTCTGAATATGCAACAATATCAGTTGGATCATTACTTGCTGATTTTGCAGTGACTTACGTACCGGGAGATGCATTTAGAGATGCACAAGTCGTATTATATGCTACTCCTGCAACAACAAATGAAACAACATACAAAATATTACTTGAAGAATATTCTTCTTAAAAATAAAAGGGCAAAAAACGATATCTTAGCACTCTTTATTTTAATAAAGTACTAAATACTATTATAGTTTACGGAGACCAAACCATGGCAATTAAAGCATTTAACTCGGTAGCGGGATTCTCAGTAGGAGAGACCCCGGCCAACATAATTTTATCGAACGGTTACATCACAACTAACGGAGCAACGTTTACAGCAAACATTGCGGCATTAGGTGTATTGACCGACAATTTATACTACGCAAACGGCGTACCCTGGGACTTACAGGAACCAGCCGGAGCGAATACTCAAATACAGTTTAACAATGACCAACAATTTGGTGCAACGGCAGACTTAACATTTGATACTGATACATCTAACTTAGATGTTTCTGGTAACCTTAATCTTACAACAGGTAAGTATTACGGTGACGGTTCTGCATTAACAGGTATTGATGCTACAGGCATTCAAAATGGAACATCTAATGTTCGTATACCTGCAACAGACGGCAACATTGAATTAAATGTTAACGGCGGACTCACAGCAAATATCACTGACACTGGAGCAAATATCTTAGGTACATTGAATGTAACAGGTATTGTTACTGTACCTAGTACTACTGGAGCAATTGATGTTGCATTGGGAACACCAACTCAAGGAAATCTAACATCTAATGCTTTAACTCTAACAACAGCATCAACGGTCTCTAACTCGATTGCACAGTTAAATGAAGTATTAGGAAAATTAGTTCCTGAAAGCCCAGATAACTTCCCAGGATCACAAAGCATTACAATTGCAAGTACATCTTCATATAGAATGGCAGATAGTTTTACTCAGCCAGACAACACAGCAGGTGGATCAGCGGCAGTGGCAGCAGGTACAACAGTATCTAAAACACGTAGATCAGCATCATACAATGTTAATGCTATTACAAACACTGGCCCAGGTGATAACGGAACAGTTTCTGTTCAAAAGAACGGTGTAGCCGCAGGTAGCAGAACTTTAACTACTTCTTTAGACGGTGACGGAACTTACAGTGACTTGATTATTTCAAACAACGTAGACTATAACTCTGTAAATTCAAATGTAGCGGCAGGCTTCTGGTCAGTCTTTACAGCAGACGCATCAGGTTCTGTATCAGATGGTTGGAACGAAGTATTGCTTGATGATACAGCAACTTCTGCAACAAACAAAGAGACATGGTACTATGATTCATCGAATCCTGGAACACCTCAGTTCTCATCAACATCATTTACACCGGATGCAACTCCAAGTTATACATACAGTTCAACTGTACCGCATTATAACAATACAAATGTCTTCCCAATAGCATTTAATGTTAACAGACTATCAGGTAACATGTACCCAACAAGTGATACATTTGTTTCAGGTTCAAGTGGTGGAGCATTTAGTTCACCTGCTAGTGTAACATATTCAACTGCTGGGGTAACAACTCCACTAGCGGCTCAGTTACACGTAGCATCAGGAAGTCAAGCAGTAACAACTTCTGCTTCAATTATATCAGGCTTCGGTTCAAGTGCATCGGGTCCATCAGTATCAGTCTTTAACTCTTATGCAACAGGGGCACAATCATTTAGCCCAGGTGACACAGTACTTTATAAGACAGGTACTTCATCTTCTTCAAGCAGAATCGAAGAAGCAAACGTATATATTGGTTCAACAATTGGTTCAGGATCAGGGTTAGCACAACGTATTGAAAATCCAGGATCAACTAATACACCTACTTTCTCTGCAAGTGCAACTGTGTTTAACAGTGAATCTTCAACATTAGAGACATATGACTCTACAGTTGTAGCAGATGTATTAAGCCATGATGAGACAGATTATTCTTCTGGTTACTTACCAGTAGGACCTGACTTGTCAGCAGGTAGATCAGGAACACAATACTTTACATTTAAATTTGTAAGAACATCAGTGTCTAAATTTGATGTTAAATTTTCAGGGACAATTGCAGGTGCATGGGTAGCAGTACCCGGCTCTACAATTGATTCAGCATCATCATTAAACGGATGGGTTGAATTGACAACAGCATATGCTGGTTCAGGTGTCCCCGGAGCAAACACAGGAGCTGGTGGTAACGGTTCAGATGGTTGTGCATTAGGTGGTACTATAACTACAGGTAGTTCAGTATCAAACGAGTCAACAACAGCAACATTTGGAACTGTGAGTTCATCATCAACCTCAACAAACGAAATTTATGTTCGTATTGCATTGACATCGGGTCAATCCATAACAGCATTATCACTAGAATCAGCGAGTAACTAAAAATGAGTATACCTATTTCACAAAAAGTTGACCTACTTTACAAACAGGCATTCGGTGTCACTAAAACTGACACAGAAGCAAATAAAAGTCCAAGTAATGAGGCTATTGCTAGTCCGTTACTAAATCGTGGTGATACACTATGGTCACAGGCTGATCAGATACCAGGAACAGCGGCAGCCGTTGCTAGTATTGTTCAAGCATATACAGGTACTGCCGCGGCAGAGTGTACAGCAGATAATACAACAGTCCCAGTTGGGGGTGTTTATCCTACTTGGAAAACTGATTTAACTTACTGGATCCCAGCAGAATTTGGTGCGACTTATTCCGTATCAGTCTTTGTAGATGATGCAGGAGTTGCAGATCCAACTTCAACAGGTACTCAAATCTTTGGTGCTGGTTCAGGTGGAACTGGAGAGTTCTTCTATAACTATCAATCAGGTGTTCTTAACTTTATCGGAGAAACAATTCCGACTGCTTTAACAAGTAGTAAAGTTCTTTACATCGTAGGTTACAGATACATTGGTAAAACTGGTGTTAATAACTTACCTGATTCACAGATTGGTAACTTAGATATTACAGATCAGACTATAACAGGTCAAGACACTAATGCTAATATTATTCTTACTCCAAACGGAACAGGACAAGTTGTTACTTCAGGTAATGTAACAGCGGCATACTTTTATGGTAATGGTTCTCAGTTAACAGGTATTGACGCAACAGGAATTCAAAACGGAACATCTAATGTTCGTATACCAGCCGCAGATGGCAACATTGAATTAAACGTTGACGGCGGACTAACAGCAAATATTACTGATACTGCTATTGAAATATCAGGAAATCTAACTGCTATCAATGTTGTCCCATCAGGCGTAGTCGATGCAACAGGTAACGTATCAGGTGGTAACCTAACTACAACAGGAGTTGTTGACGCAACTGGCAACGTAGCAGGTGGAAACATCACTACTGCAGGCGTAGTTGACGCAACTGGTAATGTTGCAGGTGGAAACTTAACATCAGCAGGTGTTGTTGAAGTCACAGGTAACGTCATTGGTGGAAATATTACGACAGTAGGTGTAGTAGCCGCAACAGGTAACGTATCAGGTGGCAACCTAACTACAGCAGGTGCCGCAGACATTACTGGCAACTTATCTGCTGGTAACGTAGATGGTGGAAATTTAGTTTCAGCATCATTCTTTACAGGTACATTAATTGACGGTACTTCAAATATAGCAATCACAACTGATGCTAATATTGATTTAACAGCAAAAGGAAACACAACATTAGTAGTAACAGATACAGGCGCTAATATCGTAGGTACTGTTAATGCAAACGGCGTAGGAACATTTGGATCAATAATTACTCCATCTGTTACAGGTACTACAGGTAACTTAACATTAACAGCGGGTTCATCAGATGACTATGTTGAAATCAGACCTACAGGAACTGGACAAGTTCACGTTGGTGGTTTCAAAATTGAATCATTGGGAACTCCAACTGCATCAACAGATGCGGCAACAAAACAATACGTAGATGACTTAGCACAAGGTCTTGCAATTCAAGCACCAGCAATCGTAGCATCAACAGGAACACTAGCAACAATGTCTGGTGGTACTGTAACATATGACAACGGTACAGCAGGTGTTGGAGCAACTCTAACGATCTCTGGATCAACATTAACAGCAATCGACGGTATTACATTAAACACAGATGATCGTATCGTTATCAAAGACGAAGCAACATCAGCAAACAATGGTATCTACACTTATACAAGTTCAACTGTTCTAACAAGAGCAACAGACTTTGACACTCCAACTGAAATGGCTGGTGGTGACTTTGTATTCATTCAACAAGGTACAGTTTATAATGATACTGGTTGGGTAATGACTGATCCAGTAACAACTGTTGGTACTTCAGACGTAACTTTCGTTCAGTTCTCAGGTGCAGGATCATTCACAGCAGGTTCAGGTCTTACATTAACTGGTACTGTATTCTCTGTAAACACAGACAACTTAACAACAGACATCTCAGGTGGAAATGTAGTTGTTAAAACTTCAGCACAGTTTACTACTCCAGATATTGGAGCGGCAACAGGTACAAGTCTATCAGCAACTGGTAACGTAGCAGGTGGTAACTTAACAACAGCAGGTGTTGTAAGTGCAACTGGTAACGTAATTGGTGGAAACATCACTACAGCAGGCGTAGTAGCGGCAACAGGTAATGTATCTGGTGGCAATATTACAACTGGTGCTAAAGTAGTAGCAGTAGGCAACATTGATTCAACATCAGGCATCTTTAATGGTGACGGATTTGGACTATCAAACATACCAGCCGCAAATATTACAGGCTTAAGTCTATCAGGTATTGCAAACGGCACATCTAACGTAGACATTGCGGCGGCAGACGGTAACATCTCAATGGGTGTTAACGGAGTTGCTGACATAGTAATCGTAGCAGATGACGGAATTGAAGTTACAGGCACAACTAAATCAAGTGGTACAGTAACTGCATCAGCATTCACAGCAAATACAGGTATCTTTACAGGTAATGGCTCAGGACTAACAGCATTAACAGGTGCTAATGTAACTGGTGAAGTACCGTTCGCGGCAACAGCAAATGCTGTAGCAGGTGGAAATGTTTCTGGTCAAGTAGCAAACGCACTTGTCTCAGGTACAGTATACACAGCGGCACAGCCAAACGTTACTTCTGTTGGTACACTAACAAGTGTTTCAGTAAGTGGTACTGCTAACGTAGCAGGAAACGTAAACGTTGGTGCTAATGAAATTTCAACATTAGCGGCGGCAACAGTTACTACTACATCTACATCTCAACAAGCAATTGCAAGTTTTGCAGTTTCTGGAGTTAATGGTGTAGAGTTCTTAGTAAAAGGAATAGACGCAACATCAGGTAATGTTAGTGTAGCATCAGTACTTTCTGTGACAGATGGATCAACAGTTGACTTTGTTACTTATGGTCAATCATTCTTAACTGGATCTGCTGGAGTATTAGCAGTAGGGTTAAATGGAGCAGATTTAGAATTGTTGGTAACACCAGCGGCGACAGATTCAACAGTGTGGACAACACAATATAGGTTTATTTAATAATGGCAATTAGGTCCTTCAATTCAGTTGGCGGGTTCTCAGTAGCCGAAACACCAGTTGAGATAGTCAGTAACGTAGGTAACGTTACACCAACTAACTTAGACGTTAGTGCTGGACTATCTGATCTCGGTGCGATCGGCAATGTTACAATTACTGGCGGATCAAGCGGACAAGGTATTATCACAGATGGCTCAGGTGGGTTATCATTTGGTGCTACTGGGCAGGCAGCCAATTCTGTCACTAATATGCCTTACTTCATTGCTTCTAGTGATGATTTCGTATTGGAAGATAACTTTCAAGGATTGTATTCAGAAGCAATTGAAATTGAAGGGTCATTAACTGTCGATGGTATTCTTATCGAAGTTGGTACATCTCAGAATGCAGAATCTTCACAAGTTTATTTTGATTCTAATGGAACGTTAACTGGTAATACAGGATTTACATTTACACCAGCGACTGGTGAATTGTTAGTACCAGGTAATGTTACTATTTCTGGAAACACTCTTCCTACAGGAAACATAACTTACGATTTAGGTTCATCAGTAAACAGATGGAAAGATTTATATTTAGGTGGGCAAACTATATACCTTGGTGATGCTCTAATACAAGAAGAATCAAACGGCGCACTAACTTTAACTAATGGTGACGGTGGGCAATTTATTTTTGATGGTTCTACAGACTGGAACCAATATGCAATAAACAATGGTACTTCAAATGTATCTATAGACTCAGCAGATGCATCAGTAACAATGGGTGTTGCAGGAAATGCTGACGTATTTTCAATGACCGGTGGCGGAGTATTAACTACAACAGGTAATGTTGTGCCATTAGGTGTCAAAACAGACAACTATTATTATGCAAACGGACAAGCAGTAACATTTGGTTCAAATGCGGCTGGATCAGATACACAAATTCAGTTCAATGACGGCGGTACTGCATTCGGCGGATCAGCATCATTTACACTTAATAAAACAAGTGGTTTAGTAACAGCAACAGGCAACGTATCTGGTAACAATTATATATCTACATCAGGCGATGTACGATTTGGAACTGGCGTAGGCGCCGGATTAATTTCAGTAGATACTGGTACAACAACTGCAGGTGTCTTTACAACTACAATGACAGATGTTAACATTGGTTTAAATGCTAACGTTACACTTTGTGGTACAGGAAAAACGTTAACAGCACGTGGTAATGTCAGTGCTGACAACATAACATCAACAACACTATCAGTAGAAGATTTCTACAGTAGTAGAACAGCAGTCTCAGTAGGGAGTGCAAACACCACGATTGATACATTTGCCGCATCTACTTATAGATCAGCAAAATATACAATTAAAGTGTCAGATAACACAGGTTATCAAGCACTTGAAGTATTATTAGTACATGACGGGACAACTAGTTTAATAACTGTGTATGGTAGTTTATCGACTACAGGTGCAGACTTAATAACATTAACTACAGTCGTAAGTGGCAGTAATATATTATTAAGAGCAACGCCTACTAACTCAAGTACAAGTGTTAACTTATTAGGAACATATGTACCAGATTAATCATATGCAAAAACAGAACAAGATAAATATAATCATGCTCAGTAGCATGGTAAATAAATTTAAAATAGGGTAATTAGAAATGCTAATATTAAAACAAAATGTATCAGGATCAGTCCCAACACCGGCTGCCGGCAAAGGTACTATCTTCTTAAATGACAGTGACGTACTTTCTGTAAAAGACAGTGGTGGAACAGTTACATCGTTCCCAACAGTTGGCGGAGCAAATACTCAAGTTATCTTTAACGATGACTCAGCACTTGCTGGAGCGGCAAACTTTACGTTTAACAAAACTACAAGTGTAATGACTGTGACAGGAAATGTTGCGGCAACAAGAGTTCTTACAGACAATCTTTTATATGCTAATGGTGTCGCATACGATTTCCAACAGCCAGCAGGTTCAAACACTCAAGTTATCTTTAACGATGACGGAGATTTTGGAGCAGACACAAACTTTACTTTCAACAAAGATACAGATACATTAACATCAACAAACATTTCTGGTCTATTAGCAACTGGTACACAAACAAACATTACAAGTGTTGGAACCTTAACAGCCCTATCTGTGACAGGCAACATTGGCGGTGGTAACATAAGCGTAACAGGCGAAGTTGCTGGTGCAGACTTAAACATGTCAGGTAACGGTGTTATCGGTGGAAACTTAACAGTTAACGGTGATCTAACTTATGTCAATGTAAGTTCTTTTGAAGTAGAAGATCCAATTATCACAATGGGCGGCGGCGCTAATGGCGCAACACCTGTTTCTGACGATGGCAAAGATCGCGGTACACAATTAGAATATTATGATTCAAGTGCATTATCAGCATTTATGGGTTGGGACAACTCAGCAGGTGAATTTATCTTCGGTGCTGATGTTACTAACACAGACGAAGTAATCACAGTTAATACATTCGGTAATGTTCATGGTAACGTATTCATCGGTTCTGGTGCAGGTCTATCAGCAATTGCTGGAGCAAACGTAACAGGAACAGTACCATTAGCAACAGCGGCAACTACTTCAGGTACAGTAACAACAGCGGCACAACCAAACATTACTTCTGTCGGCACATTAACAAGTCTTGTTGGTGGATTAGGTTCAGCATCAGATTTTGGAAATGCAGTCGGTATTTTCGGAGCAGACAACACAGGCGGATCACTTGGTGATCACATCGGTATTGTTGGTGAAGCACAAGGTGATTCAAGCGATGCATCAATTACTGGTATCGGTGTATATGGTATTGGTGAAACAAACGGCGGAACTAAAGCAACTGGTGTATATGGACTAGGTACTGTAAGTGCTACTGGTGATACAGGAGCCGCAGTAGGTGTAAGAGGTATCGCAAATGCTACTCATGCTAGTGGCATGAACGTTGGTCTTTATGGTGCGGCATTAGGTTCAGACATAAACAATTATGCTTTGTATATCGCACAAGGCGGTATCGGAACTATAGAAAACAGAGCAGTATGGGAAGTAGTTGACAACGATGCAAAGGCTTTAGAATTTGCTACAAACGGCAAAGCAAATATCCTATCAATAGAATCAACTGATGGCGCAGAAGGTGTCTTCATGTCTGGTTACTTGAATGTAACTGGCAACATTACTGCGACAGCAGGTGTTAAAACAGATAATCTTTACTATGCAAACGGTAATCCTTGGGACTTACAACAACCAGCAGGCTCAAACACTCAAGTTATCTTTAATGATGACGGAGATTTTGGTGCAGACTCAACATTCACATTTGATAAAGATACAAACATCTTATCAGCAACGACTGTTACAGCAACTACATTAAACGGTACATTAGGTACTGCGGCACAAGGTGCAATTACATCAGTTGGAACTTTGAGTTCACTAGCAGTAACTGCTCCAATTGTAGGTGACTTGAATGGTACAGCAGACTTAGCAACTTTCGCAACAACAGCAAATGCAGTAGCAGGTGCTAACGTAAGTGGTGAAGTAACATTCGCCGCAACTGCTAACACAGTAGCAGGCGCAAATGTTTCTGGAACAGTTCCTCTTGCTTCAGTAGCAAGTACAGTATCAGGCGCGGCACAAGCAAACATTACATCAGTTGGTACATTAACTGGCTTAGGTGTTAACGGAACAATTACTGCTTCAGCAATTACAGCAAACACAGGAGTGTTTACAGGTGATGCAGGTGGATTATCAAACGTTATAGCAGGCAACATTACTGGTACAGTAGCAACTGCAACAACAGCAGGTACTGTAACAACTGCGGCACAACCTAACATTACTTCAGTAGGAACTCTCGCATCTGTAACAACTACAGGAAACGTAGATACTACAGGAAACGTTGTAACTGATAACATCGTTGGTAAATCAGCAGGCATTACAATTACATCAATTGGAACTAATCAGCCAGTCACACTTGCTCCAACAGGAACAGGTGGAGTATCAGTCAGTTCAAAACGAATTTTAGACTTAGCAACACCAACTGCATCAACAGATGCCGCTACTAAGCAGTATGTTGATGACTTAGCACAAGGACTTGCAATACAAGCACCTTGTATAGCAGGAACACCTGGTACACTTACATCTATCACAGGTGGAACAATCACTTATGATAACGGTACAGCAGGAGTTGGTGCAACATTAACAACATCTTCAGGTAACTTTGATACACTAGACGGCATTAGTATTTCAACTGATGACAGAGTTCTAGTTAAAAACGAAGCAACCACAGCAAACAATGGTATCTATGTTAAGACATCATCAACTGTTCTAACAAGAGCAAGTGATTTTGATACACCAACTGAAATGGCTGGCGGTGACTTTGTATTCATACAACAAGGTTCAACATTAAATGACACTGGTTTTGTAATGACAGACCCAGTAGCAACAATCGGTACAGACCCAGCAACGTTTGTTCAGTTCTCAGGAGCAGGCTCATTCTTAGCAGGCGCAGGACTTACACTAACTGGTTCAACATTCTCAATAACAGATACAGCAGTAACTGGACAAGCATACGGTAACGGAACACATAACGCAACATTCACAGTGAATGGTAAAGGTCAATTAACAGCGGCGGCGAACGTTGAAATTACTGCAGGTGCAGGTGCATTGAGTGGTTCAACTCTTAACTCTAGTGTTGTAGATTCATCACTAACATCAGTTGGTACAATTGATACAGGTGTATGGCAAGGTACAGCAATCGGAGCGGCATACGTTTCAACTCTGAATCAGAACACAACAGGTTCAGCAGGCAGTGTTGACAATGCAGTCACATTCAACAATGGTGGCTCAGGAGAGTCTTCAGGTACAACTTATGACGGTAGTGCAACAAGAACTATTTCTTATAACACTGTTGGCGCACCTAGTGTAACTGGTTCAGGCGCATCAGGCTCATGGGGTATTAGTGTATCAGGTTCAGCAGGTTCTGCAACAACAGCAGGCACTGTAACAACAGCGGCTCAGCCCAACATTACTTCTACAGGTACTTTATCATCATTAAGTGTTGCTGGAACAACTACAACAGGTACATTGCAGTCTGCTACGATCACTACAGGGTCTAGTTCAACAGCAGGTACTATTACTGGTGACTACACTCTAACAAGTGGATCAACACTTAACGCAACCTACGCTGACTTGGCGGAGAAATATTTAGGTGAAGAAGATTACGAGCCAGGTACAGTAGTATTATTCGGTAGTCCAACTGCTGAAGTTATGGCAAGTGGTCAAAACGCATCATCATTTGTTGCAGGTATCGTTACAACTAATCCAGCACAAGTTTATAATGCGGCATTAGAAGCAGGCGAAGGACAGCATGTTGTAGACGTAGCACTTATTGGACGAGTTCCATGTAAAGTTATTGCTCCAATCATGCCAGGAGACTTAATTGTTTCTTCTGAAATGCCAGGATTCGGATGTGCGGCAGATCCAGAAACTGTGAAGCCAGGTACTATTATCGGTAAAGCAATTGGCGCATTCAACGATGGCTTAGATGGCGTTGTTGAAGTCATGGTCGGTAGATGTTAATCTAAATTAACAATATATAAAAAGGGCAACTTAGTTGCTCTTTTTTTTGGGTAGAATTTATCACGTATTCTGTAAAGTGATAAGTATAGTATATGAATGTTTTTACACTGAGTTTTGATACTCGACTTGCAGAATGGTATGATTTAAGAAAATCATTACAAGAATCAGACTTAGAAAATGTTTGTATAGAAGTAGATAAATTTTGGCAACAATGCCCATTAAATAATTACTATCTACATCCACATGATATTAAAGATTGGCCTACCCCTTGGCAATTACTACATGATAACACATATTGCTATTATTCTAGGGGATTGGGTATAGTATACACATTGTTGCTATTGGGTATAAAAGATGTTGACTTTTTCTCTGCAAAAGATTATAATGAAGTTGATGTTGTATTAGCCACGGTAGACAACGCAAAGTATGTGATGAATTACTGGCCCAATTCAGTAGTAAATACGGAGCTGTCAGATTTCAGTAATATAAAAAATATCAGTGTAGATTATCTAAAGAACAAAATAGGACAATAATGAATATAAAAGTTACCAAAAGATCAGGCAGTGTAGAAGACCTAGCACTTGAAAAGTGGCAGGCGCAGGTAGCAAAGGTATGTGAAGGCGTTTCAGATGTGTCACAGTCTATGATTGAGATAACATCACAGCCACATTTTTTCGATGGTATTACTACCAGAGAAATCGATGAACTTACTCTACGTGCTATTGTTGATCTTATCGATGAAGAACAAGCACCAGAAACAGGACACACTAATTATCAATTCGTAGCAGGTAAACAACGTTTATCAATGTTGCGTAAAGATGTATATGGTTGTTATAATCCTCCGCACCTATACGAAATAGTAAAAACAAACATAGAAGCAGGGCTTTATACGCCAGAGTTACTTGAATGGTATTCAGAAGATGATTGGAACAAGATGGAAAAGATCATTAACCATGAGAAAGATGAGAATGCATCTTACGCCGCTGTTGAACAAATGATAGGTAAGTATCTAGTAAGAAATAGATCAACAGGAAAGATATATGAAACTCCACAAGTAAGATATATGGTAGCCGCCGCAACAGTATTTCATAAAGAAGAACCTGAGTCTGCAAGAATGAGATTCATTAAGGAGTATTATGCTTGTGCTAGTGAAGGTCTTTTTACCTTAGCAACTCCGGTACTTGCAGGACTCGGCACACCTACTAAACAGTTTAGTTCTTGCGTTCTTATTAAGAGTGATGATGATTTAGATAGTATCTTTGCATCGGGTGAAATGATGGCAAAGTATGCAAGTAAAAGAGCCGGCATAGGACTTGAGATAGGGCGTTTAAGACCCCTAGGAGCCCCTATACGAGGCGGAGAGATCATGCATACGGGTATGATACCCTTCTTAAAGAAATGGTTCGGAGACTTACGTTCTTGTTCACAAGGTGGCATTCGTAATGCTAGTGCTACAGTATTTTATCCTATATGGCATCATCAGTTTGATGACTTAATCGTACTTAAGAACAATCAAGGAACAGATG
>Ga0222717_10002799_pt1 | contig 13326 bp, 9 predicted proteins | sample C33_18DmetaG_FD_165053 | JGI IMG/M metagenome (GOLD analysis project Ga0222717, IMG submission 165053) | Estuarine water microbial communities from San Francisco Bay, California, United States - C33_18D | ecosystem: Environmental > Aquatic > Marine > Unclassified | place: USA: California...
CGGGATGTCGCCATGCACTACCGTTCGCGTACAATCTCCGCAGTAGTGGGTTTCTTTGCTCGTTGGGAAAATATCGACGATCACCGGCTGTCCGGTGCGCAATGGACCATCTCCATGATGATGGCACGACGCTCCCTGCGACCCGCCGGCAACAATGTACTTCGGTCCGCTGAATCCGCGCTCCATCAGGAAGACATTTACCGCGGCATGAACTCGCGCGGAGGTCAAAGGCGCGCCATCTTGAACCAGTACGCCTGAGGTATCCGCGTCGGCTCTCGCGATCATTCGGCAGGCCATTTCGATAGCCTCTTCGGTGACCGACTGCGCCTGGCGGAGTTTTTCGATTTCATCGGCACTCTTCTGACGCCTTTCAAGAACGCCAAAATCGAGATCGCATTCCACTTCGATTCCTGCCTCACGAAGAATGTGGGCGAAGGAAAAGGGCAGGGACCGATCTGCGATCACGGAAGAAATTCCGGCCCGGTAAAGACATTCCGCAGCGGACTGCGCCGTGGCGACCTCCCGATCTGCCGAGAGTCCGCCTTCCGGAGTGAAGTCGGCGGGGACGAATATTTGATCTGCCGGTACTGCATCGAGGGCCCGATCAAACTCGACGTCCCGGACGATGCAGGTAGTCCCCTCATTTTCGATTTCGAGAAATACGAGTGGGTCACCGACAGCGAACTGTGCGACGTGGAAAAGCGCGCTGTTGTGCAAAGGAATGCCGGCGCGGATGGTAGAGCGGATAGGGGTAGACATGGGTAGCACTTTTCAAGCTATCGGCAGCAGGTGATTTTGACGCGCTTTTTTTTCCGAATTTGTGTCTTACACGAGGATAGAAGGAAGAGGAAGGACTCGCCCTTCCTGAAAAACGAGCGCATATTCCGTCATTCATGGATCCCACATCCGAATTCGTCAGACTTTGGACCCTCCACCAGGCGGAGGTGGGGCGGTATGTTTTCATGATGATTCCAAGACAGGCGGACGCTGCTGAGGTGTTGCAGGATGTGTCGGTATTACTTTGGAAAAAGTGGGACAAGTATGATCCAGATCGCCCATTCGTTCCGTGGGCGATTCGCTTTGCTTACCTCGAAGTTTTGAAATGGAGGCAGAAACTGGCGCGGGAAAAGCTTGTCTTCTCCGATTCTCTGCTAGAGCAACTTCACGCCCGCTACGAGGATCATTGCCCCCTGACAGAAGCACGAAAAAAGGCGCTTGAAGCCTGTCTCGAGAAGTTGAGCGAGCAGGAGAGGAAGTGGGTCGGCCTGAGATACGGACGACACGGTGCCGTGAAAGAGGAGGCCGCACGAAGTGGAGTCAGCATGCACAAGCTATACTACGCGTTGGATGTTTTCTGCTGCAGGATCATGTGATCGCTGAACAAACTGGGAAGTCGAACATCTGCCGAGACGCTCAAGCAAATGGAGAGTAGGGCGATCAGGGGAATGAAAAATTTCATCATGCAAAATAGGTAGGGGTCTCACCGGGAATTCGAGTCAACGGTAAATATCCAACAGGGGGAGTTCAATAGTCCAACAGGGTTAAGTCATCAATCAAACCCTGTTGTTTCGGAAAAGTTACTCCTTTTTTCCAGGATCGTCCCACTCCAGCAGTTTGAGGTCGGAGCAGAAGGATGAAGCCGGGAGCCCGGCACGATTGTAAAGGTTGGATCCCTGCGGAGTGGTATGGCAAGCATACCGAACTGCTACTGGTGAAGGTTCCTGATCACTTGTGACGACAACGGTATCGCCTTCGATGCGTGCAGTCGCTTCGTGCCATTCTCCATCGGCGCCGGCTACTTCAAACCATTTCACTTCGTCCGAATGGGAAAACTCGACGTCCGAGAAGAGGGGGCGGTTTCCGGATGCCAATTCTCCGTGCGTTTCCGAAAACTGAACGATGATCTCAGATCCGTTGACCTTATGACTGACGTAGCAAGGGCCCGAGGCGACGTTGTCTTTGATATTGCAGGTGTTTTTTAAGGCACAGAGAGCTAGTCGTCTTCCGACTTCTAGCTTGTCTGGAGGATGAATGCCCTCTCCGCGAATATCGAGAGTTACGGCCATGGAAGTGTGGGGAATTTCAAGAGAGAGCCGTTGCTCTTCGCGAACCCTGATCCATCCGGTCGCTTCGGGAAAAGAGGGGAGCTGTACGAAAATGAGGGGAAGGGAATCATTGTCCCATCGCGTTCGCAAACCGGTGGCAAGAGCAGCCATTTTGTGGCGATAGCCGCGAGGGTCCTCGCCTTTTCCGGCATTCGACTCGGCTTGATACCAGAGAAACCCGGCGAGTCCATATCGAGTTATCGGGGCGATCCTGGCGGTGAAAATGGAACCGGGATAACCCTCGGGATTTCGGATGATGACGCCGCCGCGAAGATGCTTCAGATCATCCAGTTTGTTTTCATCGGCCAAGGACTTGATCCGGGAAAGAAAGGGCGTTTCAAATGCTTCGCGCGGGATAAAAGGCTCGATGGGTTTTCCTCCCCATGAGACATCAATAATTCCGACGGGACATTGCAATTGTTCGGCGACTTGTCTCGCAAAGGCAGCGGCAGTTGCGGAAAATTCGGTGACGGATTCCGGCGACATTTTGATCCAGGGGCCAGATGTCGTCAGGTCGTCTGCTTCCGTTTTTGAGTCAGGGAGAACGGGATCATTTACGCGACGAAATCTCACCTGGGGCAGCGAGGCTGAGTCGACCCACTCGCTCGCGGGCGGCATATCTTTCTGCATGGCCTTTACCGTCATTTGCATATTGGACTGACCTGCCGCGAGCCATACCTCGCCTACGACGATGTCCCGAATGGAAGCTACGGATTTTCCCGATTCAAAAAGAGTCAGGTTTTGTGGATCAGCGGATCGCGGAAGGTCTGAAAAGGTCGCTTTCCACTGGCCGTTTTCGAGAACCGTAGCCTCGGCGGAGTTGCCTCCGAATTGCAAAGTGTATGAACTGCCCGGGTCGGCACCAAAGCCCCACACCTCGGTCGACTGGCCGCTCTGCAAGACTGCGCCATCTCCGAAGACGGAAGCAAAGCGAGGTTCGGATTGCAGATTGCCGCAGAAAAACAGGAAAATAGTCGCGGCGGTAATTCGTTTCATTTTCATGGAGCTATCGACGGGGGAGATCACGAGAGAACTTCAGAGACGATGCGAGACGACTCCACTCCGGTGAGCTTGTAGTCGAGGCCCTGAAAGCGAAAGCTGAAACGTTCGTGATCGATCCCGAGAAGGTGCAAGGCCGTGGCGTGGAGGTCCTGCACGTGAACGGGATTCTCGGCGACGTTGTAGCTGAAGTCGTCGGTTGCTCCGTAAGTCGTTCCCGGTTTCACACCACCTCCGGCCATCCAGATGGTGAAGCAGCGAGGGTGGTGATCACGTCCCGCTTCAGGGCTGTCCCATTTTCCCTGGCCGGCAACGCCGCGACCGAATTCACCGCCCCAGATAACGAGGGTATCATCGAGGAGACCTCGGAGCTTAAGGTCCTTTACGAGGGCGGCACTGGGCTGGTCGGTGTCGCGGCAGCGAGCTGTGCACCAGCTGGGAAGTCGGCTGTGGTGATCCCAGTCGGGATGAAACAGTTGAACGAAGCGGACGCCTCGTTCGGCGAGTCGACGCGCGAGAATGCAGTTGGCGGCGTAGCTTCCGGGGCGTCGCGAGTCCGGTCCGTAGAGTTCGAAAGTGGACTCCGGCTCATCGGAAAGATCATTCAGTTCCGGAATGCTGGTCTGCATGCGGAATGCCATTTCGTATTGTTGAATGCGGGTTTCGATCTCGGGATCGCCAGATTGTTGCAACCGCATCTGGTTCAACTCTCCCAACCCGTCGATCATTCCCCGGCGAAGATGACGGGGGAGGCCGTCCGGATCGCGCAGGTAGAGGACGGGATCTTTGGCGTTTCGCAACTTCACTCCCTGATACTGAGAGGGAAGAAACCCACTGCCCCAGTAGTGATCGTAGAGCGGCTGATCACTCGGGCGCTTCATTTTGGAAATGAGAACGAGGTAGTCAGGCAGATTGCGGTTGCTGCTCCCGAGACCATAACTGGTCCAAGCACCAAAACTCGGGCGTCCGGGTAATTGGTGACCTGTGAGGAAACGCGTCATCGCCGGAGCGTGGTTGATCTGGTCCGTGACCATAGATTTCACGAAGCAGAGGTCGTCGGCAATCGATGCTGTATGGGGAAGCCATTCGCTGACGGTGGCACCGCTCTCGCCGTGGCGGTCAAACTTCGTTATCCCCGGCAGAATGAGTTGCTTCTGATTGCGGGTCATCGTCGTGAGCCGCTGGCCTTGCCGGATGCTGTCGGGGAGCTCCTTTCCTGCCCACTTTTTCAAGCTGGGCTTGTGATCAAAAAGCTCCAACTGTGATGGTCCCCCTGACTGAGTTAGAAAAATGACTCGTTTCGCGCGCGGGGCGAAATGAGAAATCTCATCCTGCAAAGCGGATGCGGCTGAGGATTCCCGACCGAGCAATCCTCCCAGAGCGATGGCTCCGAGATTGACTCCCGATTGATGGAGAAAAGTACGACGACTGAGTGAGGAGAAAGAATTATTCATGAGTCATGGCTTCGTCGAGGTTCAGCAAAAGACTGGCCGTGGCCATCCAGGCGGCAATTGCGGAAGCGGTTTCGCCGGAAAGTGAAGGCTGCTGGCCGATGGAGGTGAAAGTGATAGCTTCCTCCAGATGGCTTCGATAGTAGTCGAGCGCCTTTTTCTGTTCTCGAAGGACGACGGCGGACTCTTCCGCCTCGAGCTCGCGGGTCAGGATCAGCCTCGCCAGCTCCTGTTCCGGCGCTGCTTGGGAAGCGACCTTTTCGGCGAGCACGCGGGAGGCTTCCAGCATCGTCGTGTCGTTCATCAAGGTGAGAGCATGCAACGGGGTGTTGGTGCGACGAGTCCGGACTTCACAAACGCGACGCTGTGCACTGTCGAAGAGAAAAGCGGGAGCGCTCGATCGGCGCCAGTAGGCATACACGGTGCGGCGATACTGGGCGGGGCCGACACTGGGAACGTAGGTTTTTCCTCCCATGAAAATTTCTTTCCAGACTCCTTCGGGCTGCCACGGTTTGACTGGTGGGCCACCTACTGAGGGATTGAGAAGACCTGACGCAGCGAGCGCGTTGTCGCGGATCATCCATGAGGGAAGTCGAAAGCGCGGGGAGCGAGCGAGGAGTTGGTTTTCTGGATCAAGCTCGCGAAGCTCCGGTGACGTGTCGCTGCTCTGGCGAAAGGTCTCGCTGGTGACAAGGAGTCGGAGAATGTGCCGGAGATCCCATTCGTTTTCGACCAACTCCACCGCAAGCCAGTCGAGCAATTCGGGGTGCGTTGGAGCTTCACCCTGAAGGCCGAAATCTTCAGGTGTGCGAACGAGCCCCTCGCCAAAAACGAGCTGCCAGAGGTGATTCACGACGACGCGGGCAGTTAGCGGATTTTCGGCGGAAACCAGCCATTTGGCGAGATCGCTGCGAGTTCTCGTTTTCTCGGCGGGCCAGTCAAGAACGGCAGGCAGGATGCCGGGGTTTACCACTTCCCCCTTCGCGTCCCAGACGCCGCGCTCGAGAATGTGGGTTTCTCGGGGTTCTTCCCGTTCTCCCAGAACCTGAACCTGCAATTTGCCAGCACCCTTTCGAAATTCGCCCAGCTGTCGCTGCGCCTCGACAGCGTTGTCCCTGATTGACTGATATTCCGCGTCATCGAGAAGAAACTGTTCGAGAAGCCGATTCTTGAGATCACCAGGAACTTCACCTGTGATGGACGCAAGTTCCTCCAGCGGGGCAGGTTTGAGACCTCGGACAGCTTCGCCACGCTGGTCGGTCGCTGAGATTCGAAAGCGGCCAATGTTGGCGTCGCCAAGCGTGGATCGATGAAGCAGGACAAATGTCAGGGTTTCGTCTGGATGAAGGGTAAAGGGTTCCACCAACTCGAAAACCGCGATGCGAGATTGGGGAGCCTCTTCCAGCGTCGTTGTCCAACCGTTGCGAGGATCGTCGTCGAGAGTATCGCGAACCTTGCCGTAGTTTCGCCCCTTCACGTCCAGTTCGGCGTCGGCAACGGCACCTCGCATTTCGATTTCGCGAACCTGGGATTCTCCTTTTTTCGAAACGAGAAGTTTGACGTTTGTCAGTATGAATTCGCCTTTCTCGCCGCGTGAGAGCTGACTGCCGGTGTGAGATTTGTGAGAAAATACTTCCAGCTTCCAGCCGGAGATTCGGGAAAGTGAACCGAACGAATCGTAGGAGATTCGATAGTCATCTTGTCTCGGGAACGGGCCGGAGGTCTGAATCGTTCCGTCGGCCTCGGCGTGAAATTCCGTGCCTTCGGCTGACTGCATAGTTTCCGGACGCAATGGGTTCCACGCCGCGTAGTCGGCTGGTAGATCGACTCGCGCTTTTTCCAGCCATGGGGTAAAGGCTTTCGAAGCTTCAGACTTGCCCGTCTTGGAAAGCTCTTGTGACCGCATATGCCATTCCTCGGCTTCTGTTACAGCTTGCGCAGCATGGGGAGCCTCATAGGGTAGATACGGCTTGGCCTTGGTTCCGGCGGCGCCGGATTCGTCAATGCTGTTGAAGAAGGCAAAGAGACTGTAGAAGTCTTTTTGGGAAACGGGATCAAATTTGTGGTCGTGGCACTGCGTGCATCCCAAGGTGAGTCCGAGCCAGACCGTTCCGGTGGTATTGACTCGATCGATGACGTAGTCGATCCGAGATTCCTCGGGATCTCTTCCGCCCTCGCCGTTGGTCATGTGGTTGCGGTGAAAGCAGGTCGCAAGGATTTGTTCGGGAGTCGCATCAGGAAGCAGGTCTCCGGCGAATTGCTCAATCGTGAACTGATCAAAAGGCTTGTTCTCGGCGAAGGAGTTAATGACCCAGTCCCTCCACGGCCAGTTGGTTCTTTCCCGATCGCCCTGGTATCCGTCGGTGTCGGAATAGCGGGCGGCATCGAGCCACCACATGGCGAGTCGTTCGGCATGGTGTGGTGACTCGAGCAGGCGATCGACGAGAATAGACCATTCGGATTCCTCGCCTTCGATTGTCGCGGTCGGAGGCAGCCCAGTGAGAGCAAAAGAAAGTCGTCGCTTTTGCACGTGGGGAGGAGCGGCGGGAGAAGGGGAAAGAGCTTCCGCAGCGAGGCGCTCCCAAATGTAAGCGTCTACGGGATGGGTGTCTGATGCGGGTAGCGGCGGACGCTCTGGTTTCTCAAAGGCCCAATGTTTGCCCCAGGTTGCGCCTTGTTCGATCCAGCGACGCACTAGATTCCTTTCCGCATCGGTAAGCGGTTTTCGATGCGAGTCTGGAGGTGGCATCAGTTCCTCCTCATCCTCGGTGATGAGCCGATGCCAGAGTTCGCTGGCGTCGAGATCTCCGGGAGTAATGACCGCAACTTGATCTTTGTCGCGCTTTGCTTCCTCTTCCAGATCGAGACGCAGCTTTGCCTTCCGGTGGCTCGGGTCCGGGCCATGGCAATGAAAGCACCGATCCGATAAAATGGGAAGAATATCCCGACTGAAAGATACGGCGTCTTCCGCCTGCGCGAAAGGAAATACCCCAAGCAGACCAAAGGAGAGCAGGGCGAATCTTGCCTCTAGAGAATTGAATGCTCTTCGTGCCATTTGTAACTGTTGTGTGCACATACCCTGATTGTCTTGTAGCGCAGTAGCGGATTTTTTGTATGTTTTGACCATCATGCCTGAGGAGTTTCAATCGATGATCCACCAGCCATTCTTTGCTCAGGGCCTTGAGTTAGGGGCTCTCGTGGAATTATTCGATTACACTCCTGGAGTGATCTTTTACGCCAAGGACAAAGAGAGCCGGTATGTTGCGGCGAACCGTGCGATGCTTGATGCGAAAGAACTCAAGAACCCAGAAGAATTACTGGGTAGGACAGACCGGGATTTTCACCCGTCGGTTTTTGCGGACGCCTATATCGCGGAAGATCAGAAGATACTCAAAACGGGCAGTGCTTTGCCCAACGAGGTCTGGTTCATTATTGATCGCTCAGGAAAGCCGGGCTGGTTTCATTCGACCAAAGTTCCTCTGCGAAACGAAGTAGGAGATGTCGTTGGAATTGCTGGTGTGCGATATGCGATTGAAACTCCGGAAGATAGAAGGCGGCAGTTTCGAAGGCTAGCACCCGTGATTCTGCATCTTGAACGCCACTACACCGATACCATATCGATGAAAGATATGGCGAGGTTTGCTGAGATGTCGAGCACTCACTTTAATCGGGAATTTCATGCGATTTTTCGAATGCCGCCAACCCGATTTCTTCACGCATTGCGAATTGAAAAAGCGAGGCAACTCCTTTCCAGCACGGATGCTTCGATTGGAGAGATTGCAATTGCGACGGGTTATCATGACCAGAGCCATTTTAATCGTCACTTTGGTCGCATCGTCAGGATGACTCCGAAGGAGTTCCGAAACCGGTTTCGGTAGAATTGCGAATGGAGAGAAGTTACTCGCCGGTATTCAAATTTTCCAGGATCACGCGTGCGACCTCAATCCCCATTATTTCACAGCCTTCTGGCGATAGATGAATTCCATCCGAAGAACGAAGTATTTTTTCGGGTCCTGTCTTTTTCATGAAGCGGTTTAGATCGTTCATGACTACGCCGAACTCTTCCAGAACTGCAAGAGCGGCTGCATTGTAGGTTTGAATGTCGGAATTCCGGCGAACCACTCGACCATAACCTTTTGAGGCGGCCTGTTGCTCTTCGTTTACTACTGAGGTCATTGCGAAGATCAATTCTGCATCAGTCAATTTTCTGAGCTTTTCGAAAATGGCCCTCAAATTCGTTTCGTAAGTTTCGAGAGTGTGCCTCGGCTTCCCGGTTTTCGAATTCAGAAACATGTCATGAAGGCCGACATTGATATGAATCACCTGGGCGTCCTCCAATCCAGAGAGCCAGCGTTCGAGGTTTTCGAGCACAAAGGCGGTATGGCTACAGTTGTCCTTTGGAGCAGAAACTATTGCTTTTCCCTCGAGGGCCTGTGTCACGGCACTCTGGTAATTCATCCGGATCGAATCCCCTAACAAAACTACTTTTGGAAGTGTCGAAGAGGATTTGGGTGCGGGGTCGGCCGACGATGCTATTGCAATAAACGAAACCAGCAAGAGGGAGAGGAGAAATTTCATAAACGGATTGTGAGCTAAACCAGGGTGAGGGAAAAGAACGCGAAGCGGTTTTTTCACAAAACGAATGTCTGGCGTATTTCCCCGATTGACTGACTTCCGAACTACCGTCACGATTTTGCCATGAAATGTTTTTCCAGAATTCTTACCGTTTTATTGCTCCTCGTCAGCTTTGCCCAGTCGGATGATCGCCCAAATATTCTGTTTTTCTTTGCTGATGATTGGGGTCGCTACGCGTCGATTTATGGCGAAGAGGATCCGGGCGGAATCAATGATGTGGTAATGACGCCAACCTTTGATCGCATCGCGCGAGAAGGCGTTCTTTTCAACCACGCTCACGTCAGTGCTCCTTCCTGTACCCCGTGCCGAAGTGCGTTGCTCACGGGGCAGCATTTCTGGCGGACAAAGACGGGTTCTATTCTGCTAGGAGCAACCTTTCCGGAGGACCTGCCTACGTATCCGATTCTCTTGAAGGAGGCTGGCTATCACATCGGCGCTACTTACAAAGTCTGGGGGCCGGGGACGCCGAGCAACTTTCCCTTCAGCACGAACAAGGCGATGTATCAGCCTGCTGGTGCCAAGTTTAATGGGTTTTCTCAAAACGTGACTAAAGCGGTGGGAAATGGAACCTCTATTGAAGATGCCAAGAAGGAGTTGCTCGATGAGGCGCGCGCCAATTTCAAAGCCTTCCTCGCGGATCAGAAGGAAGGGCAGCCATTCTGCTACTGGTTCGGACCGACAAACGTGCACCGCAAGTGGATCAAAGGTAGCGGGAAAAAACTGTGGGGCATTGATCCGGATACCTTGAAAGGCAAGATGCCTCCCTTTCTTCCCGATGTCCCTGAAGTGCGCCAGGACCTCGCCGACTACTTTGGAGAGATCGCAGCATGGGATGCCGGAATGGCCGTGCTTCTTGATGAGTTGGAGAAATCTGGTCAGGCCGAAAATACGATCATTGCCGTGAGCGGAGACCATGGGGCACCCGGGTTTCCCTACGGCAAGTGCAATCTCTATGACTTCGGAACCGGAGTTCCGCTTGCCATTTCCGGCCCCGGAGTGAAGGGCGGACGTATCGTCGATGACCTGACATCGCTCACTGATATTGCGCCAACCTTTCTTGCTGCTGCTGGAGTGGAGGCACCCGAAGTCATGACCGGCAAAAGCCTCTGGCCCGTTCTGGAATCTGACAAAGAAGGACTAGTTGATGAATCAAGAACGCAGGTTTTCACGGGGCGGGAACGCCATGTCGACAACGCTCGCGCTGATTTTAAACCCTATCCACAGCGCTGCATTCGAACGCACGAGTATTCCTTCATCATTAATTTTCGCCCCGAACGCTGGCCGATGGGAGACCCCTACTTGTTGGGTGACGATGAGTCGGACCCCAGTGTCTATGAGTTGGAGAACAACACTCGGATTACGCTGCCAGACGAGGACGCGGGTCCGACCAAAGCGTGGCTCGTCACGGCTCGAAGCGAGGAGAAGTGGAAACCTCACTTTGACTGGGTATACGGGCAGCGCCCGAGATATGAACTTTACGATCTGGAATTGGATCCCCACGAAGCCACCAATGTCGCCAATGATCCAACCTACGAGGATATTTGCCTCATTTTGGAGTCAAAACTGATAGCCGAAATGAACTCCACAGGTGACCCGAGATTGGTGAACGAGGGGGAATTCTACGAGACATCACCCATGTCAGATCCTGCCCCGAGTCGGAAGAAACCGAAGGGGAAGAAGTAATTGGATAACTCGACAGGGTATGGTGATAGAGCTAAGCCTGCTAAATCACCGAGCTGATCCGATTGGTTTTCAGTCCAAAAGCCCATCCGGGCGCATCAGTCTTTCTCCTTTTTTCGCTCTGCTTTCCATTCTCTGAACTTCTCCGGATAGAGAGCTTTCCGGGTCACCATCCAGACATAGGAAGCCTCTCCGGCTGCGCCGTCTCCGCCGGAATATTTATCGTAGGCCTCGATGGTTTTGTCCCACTCGTCAAAGTAGGACATGATCCAGAGCGAGTTCGTGTCGCCTCTGCCTTCCTTGGCCACTTTGCGAACGATGAAGTCGACTGCCGTCTCTTCCTGATCGATGGCATGTCGGTAGAAGGCCAGGGCCATCGCCAGCACGGGAACGGCGTTGAGTTCCTTCGATGCCAGCAGGTAGCGGAAGCGTTCGTCTTTCACTATTCCAGCGTGAATGATCATTTCGGTTAATTCGCGCTGGTCTTCTTCCGGGGCGAGAGCCATCTTGGTGAGCTTGGCGGGATCAAATGGTGCCTCGTATCGGGAGTTCAAGGGCAGCAGCCGTTTTTCGCGGAACCGGTAATCCTGCCAAACATACAAAGACTTTTCCTTCTCTCGAATTTTATAGGGTTTGCCCAGGCCGATAACGTCATATTCGTAGGCTCGGATGCCGAAGAATTGGCGCTCTGGCCGCAAGTGCAGTTTTCGATCTAGACTTTTCGGTAGGATTTTCTCGGTCACGTCCTCCCATTTCCCCTTCTTCCACTCCAGCACGAAAGACTGATCATCTGCGGGAACCGATCCGTCTGCGAAGGGCTTGGGCATGTGAACGAACACGTAGGGGAGATTCGCATCCCGGTAGTAGCCTGTAAGCTTCCGCGGAAATAACTTCACTCTGAGTTGGGAACTTGCGCTGATGCTGCCACCGTCGGAATACCAATGCAGGTATTTGTTCTGATAGTCGAGTCGCTTGTCCTTAGGTGACTTCGAAAGAATCCTCAAAAAAGAAGAGCGTTCCTCCAGCGGGATGTCGGCAAAATACTCCGGCGGTAGATTGTAAATGACGAAATTCAAAAACTGACCGTCATCGGCTTTCAGCCGGGGAGTCGAACTGAAAAGGCACAGCTTCACTGCGATCAAAACCGCAAAGCAGGTGGGGAAAACTTTCTGCATGATACAACTACGCCGGTTTTGCATTCTTTCTTTCGCCACCGCAGGTATTCCGCTACGGAGAAGCCGTTCCGTCTTATTTCAGATTCGAAAACACCTTCTTCAAAAAATCGCGGTTTTCTACCGCCATACGAGTGGCATCTTGTGGAGATTCAGGTTCGCCGGTGCATTCGATCATGACGGGGCCTTTGAAGTTCGCGTTTTTCAGGACTTGGAATACCTCGGCGAAATTGGCCTTTCCGGTTCCAAACTGAATCATGACAGGCGATTCTTTACCGGCACAGTCTTTGGCGCAAAATCCAGTGACCTGAGATGCGATGTTTTCGAGTTCTTTGACGGGATCACCTCCTGTGTAGTAGACGATATTTCCGGCGTCGTACCAGATGCTGAAATTAGGATGGTTTACGAGTTCGATGCAGCGAATGATCTCGGCTCCGTCTCCACCGTGGGGTTTCATTGCGATTTTCACCCCCTTGTCAGCGGCGTAGGCGGTGACTTCGCCAATGACGGAACTGTAGTATTCCACGGTTTCATTTCTGCGAGGCCCACCGGAGAGTAGAAATTCCAGACCAAGGCGAGCTGCGTTGTCGGTGAGTTTTTTCAATTCAGAAACGGCATCCTTTTGTTCCTTCGCTTTCGGTCCATAAATCCATGCGATGATCGGTTTCAGATCGCGCTGCGCGATTCGATCCCGCAGGGCATCGAGGTAATCCGGTGAAGTATCAGCACTGAGTAAATCCTCGGGCTCTTTCTGATGGCGTCCTACGAGACCTGTTGTGGTAAAGCCGGCTGACTGGATTTCTTCGAGGGCTTCATCGTAGCTCCATTTTCCCCAAGGCCGGTTGAAGCATCCGATCTGCCATGGGGTTGAATCGGGATCATCGGCCCCAAAGGCAAGATTTGAAGAAGTGGCGTATGCGGCTGTAGCCAATCCACTTTGAGTCATGAATTGGCGGCGATTCATTTTGCGGTCACTTATCATGGAATAATGCTACCGCGAGGAGGGTGTTGCATAAATTGCCGTTAACGCCCCAGTTCCCGATCGAGCAGTCGGTTGTAGATCTTTTGTCGCTCCGGCATTCCCAGTCCGCGATTGCGATATTCAAACATCTTCACATTGATGCTTTCTCTCTGCTTTACACTGAGTCGGGAAACTTTTGAAATGACTTCGGGTGGGATCGGCTGTTTGTCTGCGTAGCCGTCAGCCTGGAATCCGTCACGGATGTTTCGAGCTGCGTTGCGAGCGTCAGACAATTGGTCAGGAGTGAGAACTCGGGGGTCGGG
>Ga0222717_10002800_pt1 | contig 13321 bp, 18 predicted proteins | sample C33_18DmetaG_FD_165053 | JGI IMG/M metagenome (GOLD analysis project Ga0222717, IMG submission 165053) | Estuarine water microbial communities from San Francisco Bay, California, United States - C33_18D | ecosystem: Environmental > Aquatic > Marine > Unclassified | place: USA: California...
CATTAAAGGTACTTTTGTATCAACTACCCTTCTTTCTGTGAATCCACAATGAGAACATTGCTCATCTATTAATGCTTCAAATATAATTCTCTGCTTAATCTTCTTAGGATCAAAATGTTCTGCAGGAGTTCTTCCTTCAATAAGATCCATGATAGGCGGCTCTTTCCCGCTATTAGATAGAAACTTAGGTATACCTTTTCCTGCTTGGTTTTTATGAAGTTCGTAAAGAGTTTTTCCGCTTTCTGTATCTGTATATGTCTTAGCGTATTTCTTATAATGAGTAAAAGATACATGGAGGTATCTAGCAGCTGCACGGTTAGACCTTGTCATCTTAGTCGCTCTCTCTATATCTTCTTTCTTTAGTATCTTTGCTGGTCTCCCCATTGATAGTTTTTATTAAACTATTTTACAAGTCTAGTAATCTATACCTTCTACCTCACCTGTAATTCCTTCTGGATCTTCTTCTTCGTGTTTATCTTCATCAGAGACATCTTCATCTTTTATTCTATCTAACCTCTCTTTTTGAGACTGTACTTCTATTGCTTCGTCTTTATCGAAGTCTAGTATTTCTAAGTGAACTTTCTTACCGGTTAACTCACCTTCTTTTTTAGCAATAGCGTTTGCTTGGCTTTGTTTCATTATTATTATATCGTTGTATGTATGGTCACCTGAACCTTCTACTGTAGTAACACCTACTAGGGGTTCAACGGTTGAACAATTTACACAAACGTGGTAATTAAATTTAATCTTCCTAAGTTCAGGAAAATCATTGCCGCATTTCGGACATGGGATCATTTTTAAATTCATATGTAACCTTTTATTTTAACTCAGTAATAACTTTCCAGACGTCTTCTGGTGTTCTAAAATTGACTATTTTTTCTTTTTTATTATTCTCTACTGTGATTGTACCGTCCCAATCTTTATCTGGGATTAATTGGTATAGGTACATTTGTATTAAAGCTAATTGTTCTTGATTGAAAGCTAATTTAAAGAGATTTTCTATTACAGAAAAGAATTGATCCTCATACAATGTCATATCCATCCCTATTTCATCTATCATGAAATCTCTTCTCTCATCTATTTTCTGTAGTTCATTTAGTATTTCTTTAAATATTTGTCTATTCATATTACCTGTATTAGGTTTAGTGGTTCTAATCCTATAACTAACGTCAATGTTTTGTTTTAAAGCTTTTCTTATTTTATCTTTTAACAACTTCATATATCTTTAAAAATTTTTCCTTAGTTAGTTTTTTTAGATTTGAAAAAATAGATGTAGCTTCCTCTAGGTTAGAAGCTTCTATAGTTTTAATAAACTCTCGACTCTTTATTGTTTTAGAACTATATTTCGGCATCTACAGTATCTTCTAATTCTTCTTCTCTTTCTATTTCTCCTGGATTTTGTCCTGCTAGAGCTTTTCTAACTATTCTATCTAAGTATTCAATATACACGAAAAAGCCTATAATAGTCTTATCCTTTAAGTTTCGATCTCTCTCCACCTTCATTCCATATTCTTCTAAACCGTCTTCTAACCTCTGTTCAAGTTCTATGGCAATATCGTTTTGCTCTGTTGGAGAAATTTGTCCGAAAGTTGTTGGAATGAATTGTATCTTAATTCCCTTCTTGTTAGGGTCTTCATTTACATCAACCTTTAACATAAATTGATGACCTGCAAATTTTATTTTAGCTGATTCAGCTATAACTTGCTTTACTGTTTCTAATATGTATTGTTTATCTGCTTTCATTTATTAAAGATATGAATAGTTTGTATGATATACTAATAAATAGTGTGTTATTTTATCCAAATAGCATTTGTTTCTTGTTATCTGTACCTTCTTCTATTATACGGTGAGATACTATTGATCTATTCCTTCTATATTCGTAGATTGTTTTCTGTATGTTATCTGTCTTAAATGTGAACTCATAAGTGTGTCCGTTAGTTTCTTTAAACAGTACTATATATTCTCTTTTCATAATTTAATTAATGTATTTTGGTATTCGTTCATTTGTATTATATCTATAAATAGATTTCCTAATTGAAAGCTACCAATTGCTCCACTATCTTTTATAATCTCCGGTAGTTGTTGAATAATTTGAAAATCTTGTTGATTAAAAGAAGCTGCATCTAACCTTACTAGAATTTCATTTAGTTTTTCGTTGTCGTAAGGTCTAATCTTATAATTTAAAATATATTCTGTATTGTTCTGCTCTTTATCTATATAATGTGATTTGATAACTTCCATCTCATCTTCTATATAAATGTTATTACACCATGGTTCTAATATTTCTAATAGATTAGAGTTACAATTTTTGACAATTAATCCTATATCATACTTTGGTGGAATAATAGGCTTCATAAGTGCATCATGCTTAACAAAATGACCCCACTTACGAATAAAGTTTCTACCGTTTTTTGTAGTAGTTTGAAGCCACTCATCTGAGTTCTTACCTGCGTTTCCACCTGCGTGTTTATTAAATCTTGAACCTCTGGAAGTAAAGTGGTAAACTAGAGCATCCCAAGGTTGAATAAATTTATACCCATTAAGTTGAAATCTATTAAATAAGTCTGAATCTTCTTTTGATTGAGGAGCAAATAGTTCGTCATGTCCTCCTATTGCAAGGAAGTCTTCTTTGTACATACACCAAGGAGCAAAGATACCTTCGGTAGTTTTACCTTTATTCTCTTTTTCAAAATGATTAATTGCATTAATAGTAGACCCGAAATTAATATCCTCTACTTCATTTCCCCAGTCTTGAGTTATTTTTTCTGGTCCGGGTGGATGTAAAGGAGGTTCTATTCTTGTTGCAGATACGACTGTTTGCGGTTTCAGGTATTTAAGTATATTCTTATCTAAGTTAGGTCCTGCTATCATATCAGCATGAAAAGCCATAATGATGTCTGTCTTAGCCATCTCTATTCCTTTATCAAACATACCTACAATCCCTATGCGTTCTGGTCCATGGTTTGTATATACTATAAGATCTTCATCGCCTTGTTTATCTATCCATTCTTGAGTTCCGTCCGTAGATGCATCGTTTAGTATTAATATTTCATGCTTTGTTTTTAAATTACGTATTGATTTATAAGCAAGTTCTAAGAATTCTAAATTATTTCTAGAAGGGATTACGAAAGTTATTTTTTTCATATTTTAAATTTTGATTCGTGGTACAGTACTTTATAATTTTCTTTAGCATCAAAACAACACTGTTTATAGAAGTTACTATTATTAACTAGTTTATCAATTAGGTACTTTGCTTCTTCTAAATCACCGACATTAACTGTAAGGTTAGGATGACAGAGTTCTTGTGTATCTAATCCTTTATACCCTATACAAGGAATACCTAAATAAGCACAATTTAGAGCAAACGTACCAGCAGCATGTGTTCTCATTAAATGTATTCCGATTTTAAATTCATTTAATTTATGTATCCATTCTTTCCAAGACATATAAGGAAGTAATGAGAGTATTTGTTCTTCTCCTTCTTGTTTTCTACCCATAGAAGGAGCAAATACTTCTTCATACTGCCTATTAGCTACTATATAGGAATCAAAACCACCATACCAACTAACAAAATTACCTCCTATAATAACTCCTTCTCTCTTAACATCTTTTACTTCTCCTACAGCATCCTCTATCATTAATGTTCTCATAACTCTTATATCACTATGTCCTGTTAATCCTCTATAGTAATCTCTATCTGCTTTATTATGTACAAATATTATATCAGCGGATGTTAAAGTATTGAAGTAGTTTATTTGTTTTTCTAAGGTATAATCTTGAAAGTACCAGTGTGGTCCTTCTTGCATTACTGCTACCTTATCACATACTGATTTTATACTGTCAAGATTAAAATTAGGATTTTTTTTAGGAATAATAATTATACCTAAATCAATTTTTGTATCATAGTTAATTTGATGTGCTGAGTCGATAGGGTAGTGAGTTGCATTCAATGAACACATCCAAGCAAATTCAGTTCTCATATTTTCATGGGTTCTTGGAATCTTTCCTGTAAATCCCATTTCAGTAAAAAAAGCTATTTCCATACGTCTTTCCAAGTTTTAGATTTATGATTAGGATTAAATACGTTATAACAATTTTCTTCTGAGAGTTTATTTGCTTTTATGTACCAATCATTACTTCTTCTTTTCATGTTTAACGTGTCTCCACTCTCTCCTGCTACGTACATTCTCTTCTTAGGATGATTCCTATTATGTACTAGTAATATATTTGGTATGTGGTATTGAGGGATGTCAGGTAATATCTTTTGTAACATTAACATAAACGAGGTATCCTCGTGTACGAAAAATACTGATTTAGGTATATTAACTCCGCTTTTTATTACTTCTGAGGATATTACTAATCCGCATCCGTTGAATTTTTTAGGATTTATAATGGTTACTTCTGGTTGTGGGTGTCTATTGTTAATTTCATTCATTTCCTTCTCTGTCATCGTATACTTTAGTGACCACCAATTATCATAATCATTTGCAATAAAAGGTTTATCTGTAAAGTCTACATGCTCTAATGATTTCCATGAGTCATCCCACATCTTACATATTCCGAATGTCATAACGTATTTCGGAGGTACTCTTTGATGTAGGTTATCTAACACTATAAAGGCTTGTTTAGGTACTAACATATCGGATTCACCCCAAACTAAGACATCTGCTTGTTCACAAAACTTGTCGTTGAACTCACGTCTGTAATTTGCTATCGTGAATATATTATTCATTGAACCAATACACCTCTTATCAAACGTTTCCTTTACTTGTTTATATAAGTTTCGTTCTATATCATAAAATTTTTGTTCTGATAATGATGTTTTTTCCAAGTCTCGGTTCATCACTAAACAAAAATCAACTATCACTTCACCGTCATAGTGTTCTATAGCTTCTTTAAGTGTTTCAATATATTCTCCAATGATATCTACTTCATACCATTGTACTAAACATCCTATTGCAAATTTTGTTTTCATTTTTTAGTTATTATTACCAATTTAGATTGATGATTTTTAAATGAAAAAGTTTCTATATTTTCTATATTTTTAAGATAGGGATTGATATTTAAGGAACTAATTAATTGTTGGTAATGCCTTATATCTTCTATAGCATACATCCCACCTTTCTTAATTTTTGGAAAGTAATTAATGAAAGTAGAATACTGTGATTTATGATCATGAGCCCCGTCATCAATTATTATATCTAGTTGAGGGAGGGTTTTTATAACATTTTCATCAAAAGTAGAAGTATCAGTTTCGAATACTTTTTCTAAATTATTATTAAAAAAAGCATTATATGATTTAATTAAGTTATCTTTAGATAATTCATACTCTTTAGTATTAATGTCTATACCATATATCTTCCCATTAGAGAAAAATTCAGACCACATAGCTAATCCTTTCCCTTGGAATATTCCGATTTCTAAAAAATTAATTTTAGATTGTTGAAATTTTAAAAAATTTTTATAGTATATAGTAGTATATCCTAATTTCGAGGTATCACCACCGGTATGAAGTCTATTCCTTCCTCTATGAATAGTTGTTATACTACCACCATACTTTTCACAAATTAAATCTAAGTTATTTTTCATTTTTTATTTTATTTTTTCCCATAATTCTGTATATATTCTTTGCATCCAATAAGTTCTATCTCTATCCGGAGTTGAAGGTATTGAATTAAATTGATATATCCATCCAGAATTGTATAGATTTTCTAAAGAATCTTCCCACCATTGTTGCGGATATACTTTTAATAAATTTTTAGTAAAGAGTGCTTCTACACTAAACTGTCTAGGTAAGTATCTTATTTCTTGCTCGAACTCTCCTCTTAGTACGTTTAATAAGATAATATCACTTCCTGTTCTTACTGTTTCGTATGACTTCCTTATTTCATCTTTATGTTTATTATAAAAATCGAATACTCTATCAAAAAACTCCTTGTGAGATTTATTTATAATTACAAATCCGGTCTGAAAGCATTCAAATATTTTAATAGACCAGTCTTTGTTAAAGAATAAGTTAGAGTAACTCTTTATACCTCTACCTAGAAACTCATGACATCCCTGTCCTCTTATTGAGGTAAAATTATGGTTAGTGAGTTCAAAAAAGTTTGGACAATCAGGATGTACTATCGAATCAGCATCTACCACTAGAACTTGGTCGTAGTCTATTTGATTATGCTCTAATATGTCTAATACTTTCCACCTTTGCCAGGTTATTAACATTTCCTCTTCCGGAAGTAGTAGCTGATCTAATACTATTAGCTTACAGTTATTTTTCTTACACCATTTTTTCCAAGAAGAAATACCGTACTCATACCCTTGATGATGACGGGGTTTTCCTATTCCTGAGGTTTGTGTTATATCTTTTTCTCTTTTTATGTACGGTATAAATACTATGTTTTGACTCATATTTCTTCTATTAATTCAATTCTATTAAACCTTTTATCTGCATTGTTTACTTTTGAAAGTATATTGATTGTTATACCTTTCTTAATACACCAGTCGTATAAGGACTTTGTACCTTCTATGCTGTCTATTGTTTTTTGCTCTTCTCCTGACATAGGAGTAAAGTTTACTTTATCATGTTTATATGAGTGAGCTCCTGTTGTCATGTCCCACCCTATTGTACGTATTTCGGTACAACCTAACAACAATGCCATAGGTATTGCTTGCTCAAATAAAATAGAAGTCCCCCACCAAGTATGCGGTTGTTCCTGTAGCATCAACATCTTATCCCAGTCCCCGGCTTTATGCATACATTGTTCATAGGTAATGTATGGTGGATTCATAACAGGGACCCATATATCACAAGGATGTGGTTTTATAGCTAATTTTTCCATTTGTTGACGGACATACGACTTAGATAATCCATAAAATATTATAGTATCTAGATGTTCATAATCATACCCTTTGTATTTATCAAAATTATAAGTATTAACAATATGAAAATCAGCTTGTCCTTTAATTTGATCATATGCTTGTTTTATAGCTAATATTACTATATCATCGCGGTCTTTTAAAGAGGTTAGATTATGGTCTTTTAGAGTAGGGCCGGGAGCTAGTATGACTGCGGTCTTACCTTTGTACTTGTTTTTTAGATATTCCAACCTTTCTTCAACTGTTTCTATACTATTTAACTTCTCTTTGTAGTGTATTGTTTTAGAGTTCATATGAAAGTCCTATTAAATCTGTTTCAAAATGTGTTTTAATATACTCTTTACATTCACTATCATAATATGAATCGTAATCAGTACTATTTGTTTGATTTAGTTTCTGAAGTTGTGGTAGTTTTCCTTTAAATATATTTTCATTTAAGGTTTGCCATTCCTGTTCTAAGTTCTCAAAGCGTAGTATGTATTTTACATTCCAATCACTTACTCCTTTTTGATCTTTGGGTGTACGTAACATTGTTATTTGATTCTTCCACTCCATATAACCTATTACGTAAGGGGTTTTAGGATGAAGTAACCATTCTTTAAAACTATAACCTTTTCTTAGATACCTGTCATATCCTTTCATCTTCCTGTACTTGTATATAGAAACAACTCTATCATACGGATTTCTTACTACTGCAATAGAATTAGCTTCTGTATATTCTTTTACATACAGTTGTTCTAATTCTGAAGGGAGTCTGTGTCCTCTGTTTTCTAGAGGTATTTCTAATGCGGTATTAATACTTGTTCCTGCATTCTTAGGAATATGTACAAAAAATGTATTATATTTCTCACTAAAGTTCTTCATCCGGTTCTGTGTACGTATTAGGTTTTTAGTTGTTAGCTTCTAAATTAATAAGTACCTTCTTTATATAATTTTTCTGCTACGTCAAATTGCCATTGTTCATCTATATCAAATGCTTCTAATTCTTCTACATCGTATAGATACAGGTCCGGAAAAGGATTTTTCCAATCTCCACACCATTTTCCTTTACCTATTAAATTCATTCTAGAAGCATATAAACAATGTGCTGCTTCTAAGGTTGGTTGAACTGCTTTTGTATTCAAAAGATCTTGTCCATCAGGCCAATTATTTATTAAATCATGACCTACATTCCAAAAGAAATTACGTTTTCTTATTACTGAGAATAATCCGTCAGGGTATCTTTCATCTAAATAGGTCTCTACAAACTTACTTATTGTTTTTTTTCTTAGTAAGGGATTACATCCGCTTATCATTATTACATATGTGTATGGGAGCTTATTATACCATTCAAAAAGAGTCTGTATTCCGTTATCTGTATTAGCTGATTCGTAACTTCTTCTGTAGATATTTATAGGGTACTTCTCTCCTATACTTATTAACTCATCTTCATGTGCTGCTAAGTATATTTGATCGTTTGGTATAGTTTCTATATCTACCAGTTTTTGAAGAACTATATCAGTTAGTGTCGTTCCTGCAAACGGTTTTATCATTTTTTGAGGAACTCTTTCAGAATTTACCCTTGCCTGTACTATAAAACATATGTCTTTTATATCTCTCATCCTAAATATCTAGCGTTAGTATAGTATTTTTCTTAGTAAACTTAGATACTCTTTTTCCTATAAATAATTCTTTATCGTCCCATTTATATCCATCTCCTGGGCTTATCATATGTATGTCTTTTTCTGTGATTAGTTGCCCCTTAGTTAGGTCATTTTTAGTTGCTAAAGATCTCTCTAGTTTTCTCTTTGCTCCTTCTGTTACAGGATCAGCATATAGTTCATACTCTCCTAATGACATTTCTAAAGTTCTAATATCATGTACCATTTTATGAAAGGTTTCTATATTAGCTGAACCGGCGTGGTCTGTTCCTTTCATATTAGTATCTAAAGTTACATGTTTTTCTATAACCTCTGCGCCTAATGCAACTGCTGCTACTGGTATATGAGTTCCTAGACTATGGTCTGAGTATCCTATAGTGTATTCTTGGTTTTTGTAAGTAGCTAAGTACTTTATTGTGTTTAGGTTTAACTTTTTATATTCTGCAGGGTATTGTGAAAGGCAGTGAAGAATACTTATATTAAATTTATTATTCCTATTAAAGATATCTAATGCTATTTGCAAATCAACTTCATTAGCCATTCCTGTAGATAGTATAATAGGTTCGGGACGTACTGCTAATGCTTCTATTAATGGAATGTTAGTTAAATCTCTTGAAGCTACTTTAATCTTATCAACAGCACACATATCTAGTAACTTTAATGTTTTTACCGAGCAAAGTGTTTCTACGAAGTCAAACCCTTTCTTTTTAATATACGCCCCCAATTCTGCATGTTCTCTATAGGAAAGCTCTAAGAACTCTCTATGCTCACCATACGTCGGACCAAAGCTATTCTCACCTGTATAAGGCTTAGCTAGTCCTTCTACTGATAGTTCTTCAGTCAGGTCTCTTTTTGTAAGTTTTATAGCATTAGTTTTATTTAACCTATCTCCTGTTATCTCATCATAAGGATACCTATCAAGTTGGTCTATAATCTTCTTAGCTATATTTATATCTCCGTTATGGTTTTGCCCTATTTCGGCAATAATGTAAGTTTCATTGTTATTTTGTCTAAACATCTTCAAAAAATTGATTATCGTTTATAGCTTTATCATCTATGTAGAAATCAGCATACTTCTTTGTACCTGTCCTTAGTTCATGGTACTTAATTCCCCATTTCTCTAGCTGTGTCTTAGTTAACTTAAACCAATCTTTTCCAGTAACTGATCCTCTTGCTGTTTCTATAATTATAGAATGTCCTTGTTCATATATAGAATTCACCATTTTTATACGTTTGTATAATGGTTTTGAATTAGTATAGTCTCCCTCTAAAGTATCACATAAGGTACCGTCTAAATCAAAACAATATATCATTTTATTTTTCATAGCGTATCATAATAAGCGTTTTGCTTTTCTTGCCTTTCTATATCTTTAGGATGTAGTAATGCTAGCTCTTCTTGAGCCGGAAGAGGTGCGTAGGCTTTAAATCCTTCCAGTACTTCATGTACTTTATTTTTCCATTTTATCTCTGGTGTGTTCTTCCATATTCTCCATTGGTAATCAGGCCAGTTGACTCTTCCTTTGTCATCAACATTCCATCTCCATTTAGTTATATGTTCCTGAGTTAAACCTTTTACAGTATTAATTCTAGGAACTAAGAATACTTCATTATTAGGATTCGATTCTAGAATTCCCGGTATATTACAGAGTAGTACTTCGTTAGGTACCTCATCGGCATCAATTTGGAATACATAATCCCCAACACATAGATTAGTTAAGTAGTTTTTCCAATCAGCAAAGTGATTGTCGAAAGTTTTACTTTCTAACTTAATATAATCTTCCGCCTCCAAGTCTCTTAGGTATCCCCATACGTTTGCAGTTCCATTCTTTTCATCAAAGAGTACTACAATTTCATCTTCTTCCCTAATATATAATAAAAGAAACGAAAGTAATCTTTGAATTTCTTCATATTCATTACAAACTGTTATTGCATAACTTATTTTCATACTCTAAATATACGAATTTTATTGCTGAGTATCAACTTCAAACATACCAATATGTTCTGCTGCTGTCATAAAGTCTCTTTGTTCAAAATGCTTAACATTTTTCATATCCATTTTATGAGTTTGGTCTTTGGTAGCTTTTTTATCTGTTTCTTGCAATGGAATAGCTTTTACTGCTGCCCATTTCCAATTAGATTTATCTGTTCCGTCTATGAATACCATTCCTTTTTCAGGTAATGTTAATGTAGAGGGTAACCAAGTAAGCTTGCTTTTATCTTCAAACATTAAATCTTTATAAAGTTCTGGTGAAGTTTCAACTGCTTGCTGTACGATTTCGCTTTTTTCTGTCATTAATGTACTGGTAGTAAATCCACATCCCCAGCATAACCAAGTAGTTACTTGTTCATTAACTTGCTGTTCATAACATGCATTACCTCCACATCTTTTACAATCTACTAATTTATCCATTTAATATCTCTTTAGTTGTTCCTTTTTCTAATAGTATCCAGAGTACTGTATAGATTAAAAGCGATGGTGTAAATACTGCTAATACTCTCCATATAATTGGGTCTGTTTTTGTATACTTTGCAATTCCAAAACAAACTCCTCCTAAGTATCCTTTGTCTGGGTACCTAAATAATTTTCTCATCTTTATAGTTTTTTTAATTTTGGTAATTTGAGTGTTGGCATTTTAACTTCTTTTTCACCTCCTACTTTCTTAAGTTTAGGAAGAGTTAATCCAACTTGTTTAGGTACTGCTGGTATTGTATCTAATACTTCTTTCAAAGTGTCTACCATCTTATCGTAACTAAACTCAGTCCTACTCTTATACCCTTGTTTTTTTGCCTTTACAGACCATTGTTTGTAGTTTTTATAAACATCTTTATATGCTTTCCCTGTATCAACCGGATCAGGAGTAAACCATTGGCTCTCTTTTAAAATCATATTTTTAACAGTAGCTGATTCGTGTACGTTTGTAAGGTCTCCTTTTACAAATCTTACTAAATCTTTATCTAGAAAGTCTACTTGCCCTGACCAGGAAGAGGCCATTATTGGTTTGTTTACTAAGCTAAACTCTAGAAAAGGTCTTCCAAATCCTTCTCCTTTTGGTAGCGATACAAAAGCTTTAATCTTAGGATGGTTGTAGAGCTGGTTCATTTCATTATCTGAAATTTCTCCGTGTATAAAGTATATATTCGGTAATTTACCTTTTACAGTTTTACGTACCTCGTCTACTTTATCTAGTATCCTCTCTCTATCCATTATAGAGGTTCCTACACTATGACATTTCATTACTAATGCAGGTGCGTCTTTCTTATTTTTAAAAGTTTCTAAAAATGACTTAATTGTAAATCCTAAGTTTTTTCTATCCTCTCCAAAATCCCCTTGCATCCAGTGTCCTGTGGTAAAGAAGCAGAAAGATTCCGGGATGTTATCTAGTGTTTTATTTATATCTAAACTACTATCTTTCTGTTGCGGTAAGTACTTCGTTATATCCGCTCCCTCAAATAATACAGCCATCTTAGTATTCAACATAATTCTATCTTGAATTTGGCCTGTCTGGTTATTTTTTACTTCAAATTTACTTCTTAGAAAGGTTTCTTTACTATGTTCAGACGATACTAAGAGTAAGTCAACATTATTAGCTCCTTTAATCCAGCTAGGGTCACATAAAGTTGTCTCCATTCCTGCAGTAACTCCAATATTATACTTTCCTATCTTTTGAAACTCATTAGGTACGCTAATTTGAATACATATGTCTGGCTGTTGTGTAACCTGCATAGTTATTCGATTTGCAAGATCAATCATATCATGATCCTTTAAATATCCCCATCTAGTATTTCCCCATCGTTGTGCTAGTAACTTAACATCCCATTCAGGTTTTGCGTCAATAACTGCTCTAATAAAGTCTCTACTTCTTGCTCCATATCCTGAGTAGGTATCTACAGGAGAGCTAATTAATACTGTTGTTTTATTTTCTATATTCATTCTAGTAACCTGTTAGTTTATGTGGTGAGTATTTTCTTGGTTTATCTTCTATTGTAAAAAAGTCAAAAGATTTTCTAGGTTTAAATTCTTCAAATCCTCTGTCAATTGTCTCTATAACATTCTGACACATCTTTCTAGCTGTCATTCTTGCTTCATCACCAGTTACCCAGTCATGACCTTTCCTTCCGTTTACATCTCTCTGCTCAGGGCCCATCTCATACACTTTTAGTAATGCTTCTGCAGCATCTTCTGCCGAGCATCTATCATCAAAGATATAAGGAGTAGGAACTGATCCAACTAATGAAATGTTTGAAGGGAAGACCGGTACTGCCCAATCACCGCACTCTTTAACCGTACCTCTATGGTTGGAAGGAAAATCAGCATCAAAGTCAATCCACTTATCGTCTTTTTCAAATCGACATTGGTCTTGCATTCCTCCTGTTACATTAGGTATAATCATCGTTCCGGTAATTAACGACTCTGTTAACGATAGTCCCCAACCTTCGTTGGAAGATAGTAGAATAGATACGTCTGCAATATTATACAATAGGTTTAGTTGATCTGCAGGTATCTTACTTCCTGAAAATAACACTTTTACGTATTCAGGGTCACATAGAAGATCCCTTACCGCCCTTAAATCTGTTCCGTTATTATCTACAGGGTCTGTATGTAGTATTAATGCGCATTTTTTAGCTCTCTCTTTACCTATCTTATCGCAAAATAATCTGTAAGCTAAGATAGTATCTGATGTGCTTTTTCTTCTAATATTTCTAGAGTTATAAAAGACTACAAATTCAATATCATCTGATTTAAGCATATCTTTTTTAAACTTTTGAAGTTTTTCGAATTGCTCGTGATCTTTCTTTATTGGGAA